>FTKM01001950.1_pt3 | contig 286079 bp, 235 predicted proteins | sample 1658051 | NCBI WGS metagenome assembly FTKM01 (sample SAMEA3914794, study PRJEB12502) | metagenome | biome: forest; material: soil | place: Canada | collected 2011-07-05 | depth 0.1 m | reverse complement strand
CCTCCCCAACTTGATTGGGGAGGGGGACCGCGCGCCTTCTTCAGGCGCGTGGTGGTGGGGTATCTTGCTTGCGGTGCACTAAACAAAAAGGCCTCCCAATCCATTGGGAGGCCTTTTCACCCCGGCGACGATATTCGGCCGCGTCCCCTCGGCGCGGCCGGGACGCGCAGACCGCGCCCCATCCCTGCCATCCCCCCGGACGGCAGGAATTCTTTTTTGTGCGCTCAAGCGCCGCGCGGGCTCCTCGCACAAGCTCGGGCGGGCACTTGCCCTTGCCAACGCTTTGCGTTGGAGTGAAACTTAATCGACCTGGCCCAATCGCATATGGGCGCGAATGGCGCCGGCGCGCGTGGCGCCATCGGTGGGTTGGTAGTTGAGGAGGGCCGGCGGGTCATCGGCCATCCGCGCCAGCTGGTGCGGCATATCGACCGGCTGCGCGTGACAGACCGACAGGCCATAGATGGCGCCCATCATGGGGACGCCCAGCATCAGGGCCGCAAACACCTTACGCATCATACCCTCCTGAATTGAACTCGTAATCCCCAACCCGAGAGCAGGGAGGGCGAAGACGGGATTATCCTCGTCCTCCCTCTCGGGTGCGAACAAAGGGGCTTTTTCATAGCGTGGATCAGTGCTATGAACATTGTTCACAATGCTTGTCTAACAAGACTTTGAACGCCGTTCAAGACAAATATTGAACGCCGTTCAAATTTTTTGGCCAAAGTTCTTGAAAGCCCGCCTATGTCTGCCAAACTCGCCCCTTCCGCCGCCACCGCCGACCGTCGCCAGGCCCAGCTCGAAGCCCTTTTGGAAGCGGCCGAGAAACGAATCATCGCCGGCAGCGTAAAAAGCCTGAAGGCGCGCGACCTGGCCGCCGATATCGGCATTGCGCTGGGCGGGCTCTATAATCTGGTCGCGGACATGGATGCGCTGCTGCTGCTGGTCTCGTCGCGCACCCTGGCGCGGCTGGGGGCTTTCGCCGAAGGCCGCACGGCGCACCTGCCGATGACGACGCGCGCCGAAGCGGTCGAGCGTCTGGTCGCGGTGGCCCTGTCCTATCTCAGCTTCGCGCGCGACAATCTTGAACTGTGGCGGCTGGTGTTCGAACTGCGCCTCGACAATCCCCTGCCGGAATGGGCGGCCCAGGATCAACTCCGGCTGTTCCGCCACATCGCCCTGCCGCTGGCGGTGATCATGCCCGATCTCGACACCATCGCCTTGACCGTACGGGCGCGCACCCTGTTCGCGGCGGTGCACGGCATCGTCACCATCGGCCTGGAAGAGCGGCTGATCGCCGTGCCGACCCAGCGCCTGGCCGACGAGATCGCCTGGCTGACCCGAGCGGCGTGCGACTGAGAACCGCGAACACGCGCGTTCTCAGACCTCCCCGGCTTGACCGGGGAGGGGACCGCGCCCGAAGGGCGTGGTGGAGGGGTATCTTACTTGCGGTGCATTGACGCCGGTGCACCGCAAGTAAGAAAGCCTCGCAGGCCCGCGCCCTCCACCACGCCGCTGAAGAAGGCGCGCGGTCCCCCTCCCCAATCAAGTTGGGGAGGCAGATTTGGTAGCAGGGTCCCTGCTACCAAATCCGGACGCGATCCGCCGGTGCCAGGTAGTACTTGTCGCCCGGCTGGACGTTGAAGGCCTTGTACCAGGTGTCGACGTCGCGCATCGGCCCGATGACGCGGAAGGCGTAGGGTGAGTGCACGTCGGAGACCAGTTGCATCTTGACGCTGTCGGGCCGTTGCAGGCCCTGCCACGACTGGGCGTAGCTGATCAGCAGGCGCTGGTCGCCGGTAAAGCCGTCGATGACGGGGGCGGGCTGACCCTTCAGCGACAAATGATAGGCGTCGAGCCCAATCAGCACGCCGCCCAGGTCGGCGATGTTTTCGCCCAGCGTCTGGTCGCCCTTGATATGCAAGCCGGGTAGGGGCTCGTAGGTGTCGAACTGCTTGGCGTACTTGTCAGCCTCGACCTGGAACTTCGCCGAGTCCGCGTCGGTCCACCAGTCGACCAGCTTGCCGTCGCCGTCGAAGTGGCGGCCTTCGTCGTCGAAGCCGTGGGTCATTTCGTGGCCGATGGTCGAGGCGCCGATGCCGCCGTAATTGACCGCGGCATCCGCCTTGGGATCGAAGAAGGGCGGTGCCAGTTCGGCGGCCGGCAGCACGATCTCGTTCTTCGACGGATCGTAATAGGCGTTGACCGTCTGCGGCGTCATGTCCCATTCCAGCGGATCGACCGGCTTGTCGAGCTTGGAGAGCTCGAAATTCCATTCGAAGGCGGACGAGGCCTCGACGTCGCCCATCAGGTCGCCCAGCTTGATCGAAAGGCCGGAATAGTCCTTCCACTTGTCGGGATAGCCGATCTTGGCGTTCATTTTCGACAGCTTTTCCAATGCCTTTTGCTTGGTGGCGTCGCTCATCCAGGCGACATTTTCTATGCGCGCCTTCAGGGCTTCGTGGAAATAGCCGACGATCTCCTTCATCTGCGCCTTGGACTCAGGCGGGAAGTAGAGCGCCACATAGTCGCGGCCCAGGGCCATGCCGAGATCGCCCTCGACCAGACCGATAGCGCGCTTCCAGCGCGGCCGCTGTTCGGTGGCGCCGCGCAGGTCACGGCTCTTGAACGCCCACTGGGCGTCGGTGAAGCGCTTGGACAGGTAGGGGGCGGCCTCGTCGATGGTCTTGAAGGCTTCCCAGGCCTTGAGCGTATCGAGCGACGTGTCGGCATAGACCTTGGATATCTTCGGGAAGGCGGTGTTTTCGGAGACGACGACCTTCGACGCACCGCTCAAGCCCGCGGCCTTGAAATAGGCGGCCCATTCGAAGCCCGGCGCCGAGGTCGAAAGCTCGGCCTCGCTCATCGGGTTGTAGGTCTTGACCGGGTCGCGGCGTTCGGCGCGCGTCCACGACACCTGGGCAATGGCGGTTTCCAGGGCGACGATGGCCTTGGCATGACCCTCCGGGTCGGGATAGCCGGCCATGGTCAGCATCTGGGCGACATAGGCCTGGTAGAGCTTCAGCTTGTCGGCGTACTTGTCGGAAAGATAGTAGTCGCGGTCGGGCAGGGTCAGGCCCGACTGGCCCATGTTGAGGACGTTCATCTTCGGGTCCTTGGCGTCGGCGCCGATATAGGATCCGAAAAAGGCGCTGCCGAAGCCGCGGGACGTGTCGCCCATATAGGCGGCCATTTCGCCCTTGGTCTGGATGGCCGAAATCTTGGCAAGGAGCGGTTTCAACGGCGCGGCGTCGAGCTTTTCGACGGCCTGTTCGTCCATCATGGCGTTGTACAGCGCGGCGATCTTGGCGTCGTCGCCGGTCAGGCCTTGGGCGCCGGCCAGCTTCTCGACGATGGCGCGGGAGCGGTTCTCCGACAGCTCTTCGAGGATCTCGTTGACCCCGTAGGAGGTGCGGTCGGCCGGAATCTGCATCTTGGCGTCGGCCGTGCCGTTGACGTAGTCGAAGAAGTTGTCGCCGGGCTTGACGGACTTGTCCATGGCGGTTTCGTCGAGGCCGAAGGCGCCGAAGTGCGGCGTGTCGAGCCCGACCTTTTGCAGGACGGTCTGGGCGGTGGCGGTGGTCGCGGCGGCGGCGATCAAGGCCGTCCCGGCCATCAGGAGTGTCGTGAAACGCATGCGTGGCCCCTTTTTATAGCTTTCATAAAAAGGGAAAGCCCCTCGCCAGGGGCGAGGGGCTTTTTAAACCTAAATTGCCTCTCCTCCCCTGCGCAGCGGGGGAGGTGGCGCGGGAGCGAGTGCGCAGCGCGAAGCCCCGCGACGGAGGGGGCTGTCGGTGCACCGCGGCCCCCTCCGTCATCCGAGGCGTAAACGCCTCGTCTGCCACCTCCCCCGCTAAAGCAGGGGAGGAGAGGTCGGTTCGGGTTTTACCAAATCCGCACGCGGTCTTCCGGGGCCAGGTAGTACTTGTCGCCCGGTTGGACGTTGAAGGCCTTGTACCAGGCGTCGATATTGCGCACGGGGCCGATGACGCGGAACACGGCCGGCGAGTGCGGGTCGGTGGCGACCTGCTGCTTGACGGCCTCTTCGCGGTACTTGGAGCGCCACACCTGGGCAAAGCCCATGAAGACCCGTTGGTCGCCGGTGAAGCCGTCGAGCACGGGGCTTTCGGCGCCCTTCAGGGACAGGTGATAGGCGTCGTAGCCCAGGAGATTGCCGCCGAGGTCGGCGATGTTTTCGCCCATGGTCAGCTTGCCCTGGACGTGGAAGCCCGGGACCGGCTCATAGGTGTCGTACTGCTTGCCGTACTTGTCGGCCTGGACTTCGAACTTCTTGCTGTCTTCCTCGGTCCACCAGTCTTCCAGCTTGCCGTGGCCGTTATAGTGGCGGCCCTGGTCGTCGAAGCCATGGGTGATTTCGTGGCCGATGACGCCGCCGATGCCACCGTAATTGACGGCCGGGTCGGCTTGCGGATCGAAGAAGGGCGGCTGAAGAATCGCGGCCGGGAAGACGATCTCGTTCATCGTCGGATTATAGTAGGCGTTGACCGTTTGCGGCGTCATGCCCCATTCCGACTTGTCGACCGGCTTGTCGATCTTGACCAGTTGGCGGTTCCATTCGAAGACCGAGCCGGCTTCGGAATCGCCGACCAGGTCGCCCGGCTTGATCACCAGCTTGGAATAGTCGCGCCAGTGGTCGGGGTAGCCGATCTTGACCGTATAGAGCGACAGCTTTTCCAGGGCCTTTTGCTTGGTGGCGTCGCTCATCCAGGTGACGTTCTGGATGCGCACCTTCAGCGCCGAGCGCAGGTCGTCGACCAGTTGCACCATCTTGGCCTTGGATTCGGCGGGGAAGTAGGCGGCGACATAGTCGCGGCCGAGCGCTTCACCCAGCTCGCCGCTGACCAGGCCGATCGCCCGCTTCCAGCGCGGCCGTTGCGCCTGGGCGCCGGAGAGATCGTGGGAGTGGAAGGTCCAGCTCGCATCGACGAAACGCTTCGACAACAAGGGCGCGGCTTCGTCGATGGTGTGGAAGGCTTCCCACGCCTTCAGCGTGTCCAGCGACGTATCGGCATAGACCTTGGCGATCGCCGGCATGGCGGTGTTTTCGGCGACGATCACCTTGCTGGCCTTGGCCACGCCGGCCGAGGTGAAGAAGGCATTCCAGTCAAAACCCGGCGCCGCGGTATTGAGGTCGGCCAGCTTCATCGGGTTATAGGTCTTGGTCGGGTCGCGGCGGTCGATGCGCGACCAGCTGACCTTGGCGATCGCGGTTTCGAAGGCGACGATATCGTGGGCGGCCTTGGTCGCGTCGGGATAGCCGGTCTTGCCCAGCATGTCGGCGATATAGGCCTCATACTTCTGCAGCTTGTCGGCGTACTTGTCCTGGAGGTAGTAGTCGCGGTCAGGCAGGCCGAGACCCGATTGGCCCAGGCTGAGCGCGTTGATTTCCGGGTTCTTGTCGTCCGGACCGACGCCCATGCCGAAGATGGACGAGCCCAGGCCCCTGTGCGACCGGCCCATATACGCGGCCATCTGCGCCTTGGTCTTGATGGCGGCAATGGCGTTCAGCTTGGGCTGGATCGGCGCCGCGTCGAGCTTTTCGACGGTCGCTTCGTCCATCATGGTGTTGTAGAGCGTGGCGATCTTCAGCTCGTCGCCGGTCAGGCCCTTTTTCGAAGCCAGGTCGAGGACGATGGCCTTGGAGCGGGCTTCCGACAGGTCCGACAGCGCGATGAACGAGCCGTAGGACGTCTTGTCGGCCGGGATGACCATATTCTTGGTCGCCGTGCCGTTGACGTAGTCGTAAAAGCTGTCGCCCGGCTTGACCGAGGTGTCCATGCCGGTCAGGTCGATGCCCCAGGTGCCGAAGCGCTTGGCGACCGTCGAGGCGGCGTCGTCGCCGGCTGCCGCGTCCGGATTGGCCGGGAAGAAGCCGTCGAGGCTTTCCAGGCTCTGCATGTGGCAATAGGTGTCGATACAGCGATCGGCGGCATGGGCAGTACCCGTGGCCAGCGCGAGCAGGGCCGTCGAGCCGGCCAGGGCTTTGAGAAGACGCATGATGTAAGAACCCCTGAAAACCGCCCGCCGGTTTGGCCGCCAGTGCGGTGGAATAAAGTTGTAATTTCAACCACCGTCACCCTATCCGACTTTCACAATTGTGAAACATGAATTTTTGTTAAGAAAGGGATGGGGGTTTTTCGCCTGTTACGGGTGACATCGCGAGCCAACGCCCCTATTTCCGACGGACGTTTGTTTCCGGGGAGCGTACGTATGTCCACACAACTGATTGCCCACGCGCTGGCGCCGCCGTCGCTGTCGCAAATGAGCCAGGGGCCGCGATCGGGCGACTACTACGTCTTCGTCATCGTCTTCCTGCTGGCCTCGGCGGTGATCGTGCCGGTCTTCAAGCGCCTGAAGATTTCGCCGGTCCTGGGGTTCCTGCTGGTCGGCGTGCTGCTCGGCCCCGACGTCATGGGCCAGATCGCCCACGAATGGCCCCAGGCGGCGGCGTTCGCCGTGACCCGCTCGCATACGGCGCACAGCCTGGCCGAGCTGGGCGTTGTCTTCCTGCTGTTCTCGATCGGGCTCGAACTGACCTTCGAGCGCTTGAAGACCATGCGCCGGATGGTCTTCGGCCTGGGCGCGGCCCAGGTCCTGGCGTCGACCGCGGTGCTGACCGGCCTGTTCATGCTGATGCACCACTCGTTTCCGGCGGCGATGACGCTGGGCATGGCGCTGGCCCTGTCGTCGACCGCCATGGTCGTGCCGGTCCTGGCCGAGAAGAAGGCGCTAAACACCCCGGCTGGCAAGGGCGTTTTCGCCGTGCTGCTGGCCCAGGACCTGGCCGTGGCGCCGATCATGGTCGCCATCGGCATGATCACCAGCGCCGTTAAGGGCCCCGTCGCCGATGAAGCCGTAGGATCGCAAGGGCTGCTGACCCTGATCCCGGCGCTGATCGGCATGGGCGTCCTGGTGGTCGGCGGCCGCTTTTTGCTGCGGCCGCTGTTCAAGGGCGTGGCGCGGGCGAAGAGCCGCGAGCTGTTCATGGCGGCCTGTCTTCTGGTCGTCCTGGCCTCGGGCGAGGTCGCCATCCTGTTCGGCCTGACCATGGGCATCGGCGCCTTCGTCGCCGGCGTGCTGCTGGCGGAAACCGAGTATCGCCGCGAGATCGAGGTCATGATCGATCCGTTCAAGGGCTTGTTGCTGGGGCTGTTCTTCGTCACCGTCGGCGGCCGGCTGGAAATCGCCTCGGTCTTCGCCAATCCGGGCCTGATCCTCGGCATCGCCCTGGGCTTGATCGCGCTGAAAGCCGCCGTCGTCTACCCCCTGGCGCGGGTGTTCGGCCTGAAGAAAGGCTCGGCGATCGAAGCGGCCCTGGTCCTGGGGCCGGCCGGCGAATTTGCCTTCGTCATCATCGACGAGGCCATGACGCACCACGTGCTGTCGCACACCTTCGGCCAGGCCGTCATCCTGTCGGCGATCCTGTCCCTGTTCTGCGTGCCGGCTTTGGCCGATTTGGGGTTGAGGCTATCCCGGCGGCTGACCCCGGCAGCCCCCGTGCCGACCGTGGCGCCCGACCATGTCGGTGAGGGCGCACGCGTGCTGATCATCGGTTATGGCCGGGTCGGCGAACATGTCGCCGCGATGCTGCGCGTCCACAAGATCCCTTTCACCGCCGTCGACATCGATCCGGGCATCGCCGCGCGCGCCCGCAAGGCCGGCATCGAGGCCTGGTACGGCGACGCTTCGCACGGCGAGTTGCTGCTGGCCATGGGGCTCGACCGGGCCCGGGCGGTGGTGATCACGTCTTCGAACGCCGCCTTTACCGAGGCCTGTGTGGCGAGTGTACGCCAGGCGCGCGCCGAGGTGCACATCATCGCCCGCGCCCGCGACGCCCGTCATGCCCAGAGGCTGTACCAGCTGGGCGCCACCGACGCCGTGCCCGAGACCTTCGAGGCCAGCCTGCAACTGGCGGAAAATACCCTGATCGACGTCGGCGTACCGATGGGCCTGGTCATCGCCTCGATCCACGAGGAGCGCGACCAGTTCCGTAGCCGGTTCGGCATCCGCGAAGCGGCGCAGCGATAGGCAAGCCGATATTTCCTTTTTATGCCGAGCGGGCCTCCATGCGGTAACCGCGGGACTTGCAAGCGCTGTGAAATTCCCGATAGTGCGGACAACACAAACGGAGCTAAGTCATGAGACGCGATTTTCTGGCGGGCGCATTGGCCCTTTCGGTTCTGGCTTTTGCGGGCGCGGCCCATGCCGATGCCGATCATCCGCGCGTCGCCATCACCACGGCCAAGGGCACGATCGTCCTCGAGCTCGAGGCCAAGAAGGCGCCGATCACCACGGCGAACTTCCTGAAATATGTCGACAACCACAAATATGACGGCCAGACCTTCTGGCGCGCCGCCAATTCCGGCGCCAGCGGCTTCATCCAGGCCAGCCCCGACGGCCCGACCTTTCCGCCGATCAAGCATGAATCGACCAAGCAGACCGGCCTGACCCATACCGACGGCACCATCTCGATGTCGCGTTTCGCCGTCGGCACGGCCACCGGCGACTTCGTGCTGTGCGTCGGCGACAATACCTTCATGGATGCCGGTCCGCAAAGCGGCTCGGACGACCACCAGGGCTACGCCGCTTTCGGCCATGTCGTGAAGGGCATGAACGTCGTCACCAACATCCTGCACGGCCGTATCGCCAAGGGCAAGGCCAAGGCCGGCGGCTGGAGCGGCCAGATGTTGGCCGTACCGGTCAAGATCATTTCGGCGAAGCGGGTAAGCTAGGCTTCGAAAGCGGCGACCGTTCGCTTGGATCGTCGCTGACCGGATCGGGCGCGACGGACGGCGGCGCCGGATGAGCCTGTGTTTCGCGCCAGGCGCTTGTTGCATCGACGGCCGGCCGCTCGGTTGGTGGCGGCGCCGGTTCGGACGCGCGGATGACGATCGGCGTCGGTAGCGGCGTCTGCGGATCCTCGAGCTTGGCGATTTCGAGCCCGGCCAGGATGAAGGCGCCGGACGTGTCGGCACCGCCGTCGATAAGGCCGTCCGGACCGATATCACGATTAAGCCCGGTCCACGCCCTCAGCAAGGACGGCAGATAGGTCTGGCGATCGAGCAAGCCGTGATTGAGGCCAAAGGCCAGGGCATAGGCGGCCATCGCCGTGCCGGAGGTTTGGCCGGGCAAGAAAACGGCGGTGTCCAGCAAGGCGGGGCGCCATTGTCCGTGCGGGCCCTGCAGCGTAATCAGCGCAGCCGCCATGGCCTGGTACTGCGCGACATAGCGTGGCCGCGACGGGAAATCGTCGGGCAGAATGTCCAGTATCCGCGCCAGGCCGGCGATCGCCGCGCCGTTGTCGTTCATGTCCGTGGCCCTGTCGCCGCCGCAGGCCCGGTGGCCCTGCGTCGCGCGTCGCCACGCCATGTCCATGGCCTGGAGATATTTCGGATCGCCGGTCAGGACCGACATTCGCGCATAGACCGCCGGCGTCAGGAACAGCGCGCGGCATCCCCAGGCCGGCCGCTTCGACGCCCGGGTCAGGGTCGGCAAGGTGGCGTCGAGCCTGCGGCGTAGCGGCGCCAGCGTGTCGGCCTGGCCGTCCTGAGCGTAGAGGGCCTCGGTGATATCGCCGGCCGCGATGCCGTCCGTTGCGGCTGTGTGCGTGACGTCGGGCTTGTCGAGGCGCACGACGGCGACCGAAAAGGCGCTGGAGGCGGTGTGATGCCGGGCGTCGCCGGCCTTCTGGCGCATCATCTCGGCCGAGGCGTCGCGGGTGACGACCGCCATGACCGTGTCGGACGGTGGTAGGACTACGGTTTGCGCGGCTGCGATCGTGGGCAGCCAGGCCAGCATCGCGATGAGGCCGATTTTCATGCGCTCAGCCCTTGCCGCTGAGCCAGGCCAGGACACCCGCCGTGGCAGCGCCCAGGACCAGCCCGATGGCCAGGGACAGGCCGCCGCCACGCGTCAGGGGCAATTCGCCGTCCTTTGCCGGCTTTTTGCCGTGGATCATGGCGGGCACCAGGGGCTGGCGCTTGGCGAAGGTGTAAAAGAGGATGGCCAGGATGTGCAGGACGACCAGGATTTCCAGCGCTTCGAAGGCATAGCCATGGATTTTCGAGGCCAGCCGGGTGCCGTCATAGTCGATCCAGTTCGACAAGGGGCCCGATTCCACCCCGTCGGTATCGCTGGCGAACAGGCCGGCAACGACGATGGTCAAGGTCGTCAGCAGGAGGGCTATGACGCTCAACGCACCGACCGGATTATGTCCGGGACGCCGGTCGTGGGCCTTGCCGGACACATAGGCAATCACCGTCTTGGGGCCACGCAGGAAGCCGGCAAAGCGCGCCGTCGAGCCGCCGAAAAAGCCCCACCACAGGCGAAAGACCAGGAGGCCGGCGACGCACGACCCGGCGATCTTGTGCCAGGCCAGATGGTCCGTCTCGGCGCTCCACCAGGCAAACCCGACCAGCCCGACCAGCAGCCAGTGAAACAGGCGGACTGGCAGATCCCAGATAGCGATAGGGGTTGTCTGGTTTCCCCCGCTCATCGACTAGTGGTCTTCCTTGCGGAAGGTGGTGTGGCAGGTCTTGCAGGCCTGGCCGAGATTGTCGGTCGCGGCCCTGATGGCGTCGATATGGCCGCCTTGCGCGGCGGCATTCAGCGCCGTGGCGGCCGAGGCCAGGCCGTCGGCGTCCTTTTTGAAGGTTGCGCCGTCGCTCCAGATGTTCGGCTGCGCCTCGGTCTTCACGCCCGATTCCGGGCCGCTGCCGGCCGGGAACTGCGCCGGCAGGTTGGGCGCGATCTGGGCGATATTGGCGGCATAGGCCTTGATGGCGTTGAGGTCGGGCGTGCCCGACTGCAAGGCCTCGTGCAGCCCCTTGGAAGCCTTGCCCAGCGAATGAAAATAGTCCGAACGCGCCTTTTCGACCGCGGCGGCGTCGAGCGCCAGGGCGGCGGTGGCGAAGGACAGGGTGGCGGCCAGGACGCCCAGGCTGACGAGGGTCGGCTTCAACTTCATGGAACAGGTCTCCAACGCTTCAAGTTCAGGGGGCTTCAATTTCAGATTTTAAGCCTTATCGGCGGGAAACCCGCCGGATGTCAAAGCCGTTTTGGTTACAAGGATATTACAGTCCGCATTGACAAGGTGTGAGAAGAGGTATTGTGTGAGTGTATGCATACAATGCAGCAAAAAATCATCGAGGGTTTGCGGCTGGAAACGTCGGGCGTGCCGATCTACGTCCAGCTTCGCGACCAGCTGCTGCGCTGGGTGACCACGGGCGCCCTCAAGCCCGGGGAGCAGATGCCGACCCTGCGCCAGGTGGCGGTCGCCGTCCGCGTCGATCTCAACACGGTGCGCCACGCCTATGACGAGCTCGAGCGCATGGGTATCGTCGTCCTGGTGCGCGGCCGGGGCAGCTTCGTCGCCGAGGATTCGCTGGAAAAAGCCGGGCCGCAAATCTCCCCTTCCGTCGAAATCGTCGATGTCCTGGCGCGCCAAGTCCTCGACCTTGCGGCCACGGCGGGCGTCGACCCGCGTCATCTTGCCGAACACATCCTGCACCTCGCCCAAAACCCGGAGTTCTGATCATGGCCAATATCGTCGTTGAACCCACCTATCGCCGCGGCGGCGGCGCGTCGGGATTGAGCAATCTGCTGGCCTTTTTGGCATTGGTCGGGGCGGGGCTATGTTTTTGGCGCGGCGCGGCCGATAGCCAAGCCGCCTTGTACGCTTGCGGCGCCGTCCTGGTGATCATCGGGCTGCTGGTTCCCCAGTCATTGAAAATGGCCAACCAGTGGGAGCGGGCGATCGTCCTGCGGCTGGGCCGGTTGCACGCCGTCCGCGGCCCGGGCCTGTTCATCGTCATTCCTTTCATCGACGCGGTGCCGACCTGGGTCGACCAGCGCATCCAGACCACCGAGTTCGACGCCGAGGAGGCCTTGTCCAAGGACACGGTGCCGATCAATATCGACGCGGTCGTCTTCTGGCAAATCCACGACGCCGAGCGGGCAGCACTGGAAATCACCGACTATCGCTCGGCGATCCAGCGCGTGGCCCAGACAAGCTTGCGCGAAATGGTCGGCTCGTCCGACCTGCACACCCTGCTCAGCGACCGCAAGGTCGGTGATGAGAAACTGCGCGAGGACATCGGCCGCAAGATCGCCGACTGGGGCGTGTCGGTGATCTCGGTCGAGATCCGCGACATCGGCGTGCCCCAGGCGCTGCAGGACGCCATGAGCCGCCAGGCCCAGGCCCAGCGCGAACGCCAGGCGCGCATCCTGCTCGGCCAGGCCGAACAGGAGGTGGCGCAGAAGTTCGTCGAGGCGGCGGAAATCTACGCCAAAAGCCCCACCGCACTGCAGCTGCGCGCCATGAACATCATCTACGAGACGACCAAGGAGCGCGGCGCCACGATCCTGATCCCGTCGCAAATGGTCGATGCCATGAACCCCGGCGGCATCCTGGGTTTGGTCGCCGCGGCGCAACCGGCCCCGCCGGCGGAGCCCGCGCCGGTGGCTACACCGGTGAAGCCGAAGACCTAGGATGAAATACTCCGAACGCCCTTGCGTTCGGCAAGCGCGACTGCGCGTCGCCGCTCGTGCGGCGAGCCATGCGGCGTTTGAGCTAAAAAACTAGTCGTGCGCTTCCAGGCGGCCGCGCAGGTGGTCGATTTCCGAGAAGAAGCGCTTGCGCACCTCGGCGGCGAAGGGATTGTCGCGCTCGATGCTGAGGAACAGCTCGTCGCTGTCGCCGGACACCAGGCCGATGCCCTGGATCAGCAGGTCGTAGGACTTGGTCGTGTGCTCGCGCGGCAGCGGCTCCAGCCCGCTCATCACCTTGGCGATCAGGTGGGTCAGCCCCTGCACGGCGGCCAGGGCGCGGTCGTGCTCTTCCGGCGTCGACACGGTGACCTTCAGGTCCAGGGTTTCCTTGAGGAAACGGACGATGGGCGCCAGGCGGCGCAGGCGCACCGGGCAGACGACGATTTCCAGGTCGTGGATGCCCTTGCGCGCCGATTGCGGCCCGAACAGGGGATGCGTGCACAGGATATAGGCGCTGGCCGGCAGGGTCTCGGTCAGCCACTTCGCCGGCTTCATCTTGACTGAGCCGACGTCGATGACCAGGGCGCGCGGATGGACATAGGGCGCAATCTCGCGCGCCAGGTCTTGCAGGGCGCGGATCGGCGCCGCCAGCACGACAATGCGGCAGGAGGCGGCTTCCTCGAGCGTGGTCAGGGTCACATTGTGCCGGCGGGCGAAAGCGCGGGCATGCGGGCTCGGATCATAGGCATAGATGTCGAAATAGGGCGACAGATGCTTGACGATCAGGCGCCCGAAGGCGCCGAGGCCGAACAGGCCCAGCCGAAATACGCGTTTGCCCACTGTGTGTCTCACCACAAAATAAAACCGTGCCGGAGTCTATAGACCGGCACGGCGCGAGACAAAACTATCTTTTACCGCTCAAGCGCCGAGAGGCTCGCCCCACGCAAGGGCGTTTGGAGGGGGCTGGCTTACCACCAACCCTTTTTCTTCTTGTCGGCTTTTTGATCCGCCTTGGTCTCAAGGGCTCGCTGGGCCGGGGTCTTGGGCAGCTCGTCCATGGTGATGAAGCCGTCGCCGTTGCGATCGAGCAGCTTGAAACGCTCCTCGGTCGCCGCCAGCCACTCGTCCATCGAAACCTGGAAGTCGAAATTGGCGTCGGCGGCCCGGATCGGCTGCGGCTCGTCGATCAGCCCGTACTGCGCCGCGCCCAGGATCTGCTTGATGTACTTGCCGTTGTTCGGCATGTCCGGGTCATGCGAGCTCTCGTCGTCGGCGACCTGCTGGATGATGCGCGGCTGCTGGATGCGCGGATCCATCTTGGTGATTTCCGGCGCGATCTGGGTTTCGTAGCGCGTGTTTTCGACGCTGGAAATGTAGTTGTCGTGGTTGACGTCCAGCTTCTGGAAGAAGTTGACCGCGTCGGTGACGAATTCGTCGTGGCTGATCTTGCCGTCATGGTCGGTGTCGGCCTGGGCGAACCATTTGTCGATCGGATAGGGTTCGCCCGTCTTGGCGCGGAACGGCTCGCCCGAGGGCGAAAAGAACACCTGCTCCTGGCCGTGAACACCGATAATGCCGCCGGCGTGCGGCGGCCCGTCCTGCGCCAGGGTCGGCGCGGCAAGGGCGATGGCGAGAAGGGGCAGGGACAGGAGTACGGCGCGCATGAAAGGACTTTCGCGAATGGATGGGGCAAATTAACCGCGACGGCGGCGCGAAGCAAGAGGGCGTGTTCACCCGGAAGAACTTACCGGGGTGAATTTTCCTACAGTAAAAATTGCCGTATTCGTGTATTTAAAGAAATCAAAAGCGATATTTGTTTCAGAATTTCAGTTTTGATTGCGACTTTTCTGTATCCTGTGTGAAATGTGCATTAAAATAACACCTTGTTAATTTCGTGCTTTATTCTGTGTTGGGGTCAATGCCTGAATTGACGTTCAAGACAGGAGTTACCCATGTCGTCAGATAGCCTGGCGGCGGCGGGATCCGCCGCGTCTGTGCAGCAGACCCTGGCCAAATTACTGGCCGGCCTGCAAAGCCAGACACCTTCGGATACCAGCGCCACCTCTTCCACCACCACCGCCTCGTCGTCCTCCGTGGCGACGGCCTCGTCTGCCTCCACGACCACCAGCGTCAGCGAGAACCTCGCCTATTTCCTGAGCCAGCTCTCGTCACAGACCATGGACGGGATGTTCCAGGCCCAGCAAGGTAACGGCCCGCCGCCGGGTGACGGGACCCAGGGCAGCCCGTCATCCACTACGGGCACAACGGGCGCTAGCGGTGCGCATCACCACCCGCACATGGGCGGCGCCGGCGAAGGCGGCGGCGCATCGGCAACGGGCGCGACCAGCAGCGCCTCGACGACATCGAGCCTTTCCGATCAGCCGTCGTCCCTGGCCGACCTGATGCAGCAACTGGTGACGGCGCTACAGGCATACAACGCCACCAGCGCCAGCACCTCGCCGACGGCCGTGACGGCTACGCCTTCCGCCGGGACGGCCACGACCTCGGTCGCGGCATAAGCTTCCGGATTCCAAGATAAAACGGGCGGGCCAGAACGGCCCGCTTTTAGCGCTTCTTTTGGGGAAAGAATTCACGCTTTACCGACGCCCATACATAGTCCAGCACCAGATAGATCAAGAGGGTGCGCACATAGGGCTGGGTGTCGAAGGGGGTGAGGAATTGCACCATCGTGGCAATCATCAGGCCGGCAATGGCGACCAGGCCGGCGATCATCATGCGCCGGGGCATCAACAACTTTTCGGTCAAAGACATATACGCGTCCATGTTTACGGAAATAAATACCGGGTTAATAATCAGGCTAACCGTGTAAGTATTCCGTTAACGCAGATGCGAAGCGAATTGAAATGACGGATGTGTGATCAAGGCTCCCGTCGTTCGATACCGAGGCTCAAATTTCCGAACGCGCAGCATGAGGCAAGCGCGCCAATTCTTCTTTAAAAGGATGGGGCGCCCGAGCTCGTGCGAGGAGCCTCGCGGCGCTTGAGCGACGAAATGAGCGACTAAAACAACAAATCCGCCATGCCGGCCTGGACGGCTTGGGTGAAGGGGACTTCTCCGCGTGGGGCGGCCGTGGCGGCGACGGCGAAGCGGTTCAGCACGTCGCCATAGGGCAGGATGCCGCGTTCCAGGGCGACCAGGTTGGCGCGCACGCACAAACCCAACAGCCCGACCTGGTAATCGTCGCGCCGGCGCATGCGCAGCGCGATGAGTTCGACGACGTCGAGGGTGACCGACTCGCCGTCTTCTCCACCTTCGATGAACGCGGTCAGAAGCGGTGCGATCTTCGTTTTTACCGGATGTTGGACATCGTGAAACATGGCGGCCTCCTCCAGGTCGGACAGTCATTCGATGCTGCGCGTTTTCTCGTAAGGTCGCAGTCCAGCTTGGCCGGCGGCCCGGTAAGGAGTTTATCAAAGCGACGGCGGATCTTGACCCGGGCAAGCCATTCGTAACTTTTCTTGTATAGGCTCAAAGCCATGACAGGTCTGAGCAAATCCCCTGAATTCCCGGACGTCTCGCCACGACGGCCGCGCCACGGCTCGTTGGCCGGGCTGAATATCCTGGTCGCCGAAGACACCGAAATGGTGCGCGACCTGATCACCATCCTGCTGATGCGCGAAAAGGTCACCGTCACGACGGTCGCCGACGGCGCCGAAGCGGTCAGCCTGGCGCAGACCCAGGCTTTCGACGTCATCCTGATGGATATGAACATGCCGGTCATGGGCGGCTTCGAAGCGACGCGCCGTATCCGCCAATCCGACGGTCCGTGCGCCACGACGCCGATCCTGGCCCTGACCGCCAATGTGTCGAAAGCCGAAATCGCCCAATGCGAACGCGCGGGCATGGACGGTCACGTCGCCAAGCCGTTCAACACCAATGCCTTGACGGCGGCGATCAATGCCGTCCTGTTCGACGCGTCCTGAAGACGGATCTTAATTGACCGTCATGTCCGGCGGCGGCGGGGCATTGCCGTCATCGTCCGCATCCGCGTCCGCATGACGGGCGACGTTCGCGACCGGCATCGGCGCCGGCTGGCCTGCGTCAGTCGGGACCTCGTAGCCGGCCTGGGCGCTGCAGGGATCGGCGCACGGGCGGGCATCATCGGCCTGCGCCGTGTTTGTTTGAGCCCCGTCCGCCTGGGCTAACGCGTTCATGTCAACTGCGCTGACACTGACCTGGGCGTTCAACGGCACGAAGGGCGCTGCCGGCGCCTCGCTGAGCATGTCGCCTGCGTAGACCGGCGGCGTCAGCACCTGAAGCTTGTCCGGAGTGGCGAGCGCGTCGGCGTCTACGGCCGCGACCACCGCGGCCGGCGCCGCGTCGGCGGTCGTGTCGACTTCCGGAATATGGGTGAAGGCGTAGTAGAGCGAGGCTCCGCTCAGGCAGGTCGTGACGAGCGCGCCGGCCAGGCTGGCCAGCAGAACCCCGCCGCGCGAACCCCGGCGCGGTAAGGGCGGTTGCGCGGGATCCGCGGACGTGTGTGTGAGCACAGGCTCATCGGCGGGTTCGTAAACGGCGGCGTGCGACATTGGGCACATCCTTCACACAGAGTGGCTCCGCCCTCGGAGGCTGCAGAACCTAGTCCCATGGACATAAGTTTTCGCTTCATGCGCGAGAGCTTTCCCTAGGAGCGGCATGAGAAAAGACGTGCGAAAAATAAGGCGTCGATCACCGCCCGCACCGGGGGAATGGCTTGTCACCGGCGCGCCTTTAAGTTTATCTGTTAACCAGGGCTTAAGGGGGATTAGGGATGGGGTGGCGTTCGCGTATGTTGATGGCCGGGGTTGCCGGTTGGGCGTTGGCGGTCGGGGCACAGGCCGGTGAACAACTCCAGTACGGTCCCGCCGAGAGCTGGGTGCGTGGGCTAACCCCGGCCGCGCCGCCACTCGAGGACAGCCGCGCCGACCATGCGGTCACCAACCGCTCGGTCCAGGTGCGCTACAGCGACGCCGGCACCACCATCTACAACGAAGCTGTCGTCCGTATCCAGGCACCGCGCGGCCTGGGCGCCGGACGCCCGACCGTCGAATGGGATCCGGTCGAGGAAACGGTCACCATCAACAAGGTAGAGCTTATCCGCGACGGCAAGGTCATCGACCTGCTGGGGCGAGGGCAGTCCTTCGTGATCATCCGCCGCGAAACCGATCTCGACCACGCCATGATCAATGGTGAGCTGACCGCGGTGCTGCAGCCCGATGGCGTCCGGGTCGGCGATCTGATCGACTTCGCCTATACCAGCGTCCGCCGAAACGATGTGCTGGGAACCCAGTCCGAGGACCTGTGGTCGGGCCTGGGCAGCGGGCGGGTCGGCCAGCGCGACTACCGCTTCATGTGGCCGGCCGACAAGCCGATGCACTGGCGGCTCAGCGACGACATGCCGGTGCCGGACATCGTCACCGCCAATGGCGAGACCGAGCTCAACCTGACCATGAAGGGCTATACCCGTCCGCCCGTGCCCGACCAGGCGCCCGACCGGTATGGCGACCTGGGTGAGGTCCAGGTCTCGCAGTTCGACACCTGGCCGCAGGTCTCGGCCTGGATGGCGCCCTATTACGACCGCATCGCCGTCCTGGCCCCCGACTCCCCGCTCAAGGCCGAGGTGGCGAAGATCCGCGCGCTCAGCGACGACCCCAAGGTCCAGGCGGCCGCAGCCCTGCACCTGGTCGAGCAACAGGTGCGCTACCTCTATGTTACCAGCAATGACGGCGGCTTCATTCCCCCGGCGCCCGACCTGACCTGGCTGCGCCGCTGGGGCGATTGCAAGGCCAAGACGACGCTGCTGGTCGCCCTGTTGCGCGAGCTTGGCATTACCGCCGATCCCGCCCTGGTCGACACGGACGACGGCGACAACATGGCCGCGCGGCTGCCGGCGCTGGCCCTGTTCGACCATATCATCGTGCGGGCGACCATCGCCGGCAAGGTCTACTGGTTGGACGGCACGCGGGATTTCGACGGGACGCTCGACCAGACGGGCGTGCCCAGCGAGGAATGGGCGCTGCCGCTGACCAAGGCCGGCGAGACCCTGCAGCCGCTGGTCGTTGCGGCGCCGCAGGTGCCGATGCTCGAGCACCACATCGACCTGGACGCCTCCGCCGGGCCCGACGCCCCGGCGCCGGCCCATCTCGAGCTGGTCATTCGCGGCCGGGCGGCGTTGAAGGCCAATGCCGACTGGCAGGAACTGACGCCCGAACAGATGGACGAAAAGATGCGGGGCTATTGGCGCAAGCTCTATGGCTGGATCGATATCGACAGCCTGGACGAGCGCTTCGATGCGGCGGCCGAGGAAATGCATTACGTCATGGACGGCATGGCGCATATGGAATGGAGCAAGGGCAAGCCGGGCGAGGCGCGCTTCTACGAAACCGACGGCTACAATATCGCCGACGCGCCCAAGCCGCCGGTGCGCAAGAAGGGCCTGCATGACGACGCGCCGGTGGTGGTCGACGACTTCCCGGACTATACGCTGTCGACCGAAACCATCCGCCTGCCCGATGGCGGCAAGGACTTCTCCGTCGACGGCCTGGAGGTCGGTGGAATCCTCGCCGGTGTCGAGCTGAAGCGCAGCTTCGGGATCAAGGACGGCGTCTTTTCGATGCAGGCGTCGAGCCGCACCGTGACGCCGGAGATTCCGCTCGACGAGGCCCTGGCCGCGGTCGATACGCAAAAGACGATCAGCGAGAGCCAGGTCTTCCTGCAATCGCCGGGCACGGTCCCGGACAGCACCGGCGACAATGGCGAGGCCACCCCTGCGGCCGGTGCCCCGGCGGCGGCGACCGCCGGCGCCCAGAAGATCGTCACGGGTACGGATGCGGTTTGGAGCCCGCCGGCCACGGCCGGGACCAAGACCGGCAAGGCCGGATCGCCCGATACCGGCAACCTGTCCGCCGACACGCTTGACGCCCTGGTCCAGCTCTATTCGGGCTATAAGCGGAATTAAACCTTCGGCGGTCCGGACGAGCCGCGCACCATCAGGGTCGCTTCGAAGACCAGGGTGCTGCGGCTTGACTCCGGATCGAGCAGCACCTCGACCGCGACCCGTGCCATATCGCGGGTCGGCAGGCGCACAGTGGTCAGCGGCGGATAGATGCGGGTGGCGACATCGGCGTCATCGAAGCCGATGACGGTCAGGTCACCGGGAATGCTCAAGCCGATTTCGTAGGCGGCATGATAGGCGCCGGCGGCCATTTGGTCGTTGGCGCAGACGATCGCCGTCGGTGGCTTTGCGTTCTTCAGGATGCGCCGCGCCGCCTCCAGGCCGGATTCGAAGCTGTAATCGCCGGCCTCGTCGAGGTCGGCGGCGACGACGGCGCCATGGCGGCCCAGGCCTTCGTCATAGCCGGCGCGCCGCTCGTGGGCCGACGGATAGGCCATGTTGCCCGAGATATAGCCGATGCGGCGATGGCCCAGCTCGGCCAAGTGTTCGCCGCTCAGGATGCAGCCCTGGCGGTCGCGTGACACGATCTGCGGCGTGTGGATCGGCGGATTGTTTTCCTCGCCCGGGCGCGCGGTGACGCGGATCATCGGCACGTCGAGCTCTTCCATCAGGGCCAGCAGGCGGCGGTCCTCGGCGATCGGCGGTAACAGGATAACGCCGGCCAGGCGCTGCACCTCGATGAATTCGCGAATATCGTCGAGAAAGCCCTCGTTGCTGCGCAGGCACGGGTGGACCACCAGTTCCATGCCGGTGCCGCGCAACGCGTCCAGCGCGCCGGCCTGGATGTTGACGATGTACTGGGCATTGGGGTTGTCGTAGATCAGCCCCACCAGGAAGGCGCGGCGAAAGGCCAGGCCGCGTGCCTGCGGGTCCGGACGAAAGCCGACACGGGCGATGACGTCATTGACCTGTTCGCGCGTTTCCTCACGCACACTCGGTGAATTGTTGATGACGCGCGACACGGTTTTCTTCGAGACCTTGGCCAGGGCGGCGACGTCGTTGATGGTCGCCTTCTTGCGGCGCTTGAGGAAGTCTTCGATCGGGTCGCCGGCGGAAGGCGGGGCCGGCTTGAAGAAGGGCGGTGTGGCCATGGAGTTTGTTTCGTCAATCCCGTTCGGGGGTTAGCCGGGTTGGCTCAGGCAAAAGGTGACCCGGCAAACCGGCTTGGCAATCTGGCCGCAGAACTTTATTTTATGGTAAATGACCCCGGCGTCTTGCCATGTTCACCGGTTTTAACTTATGACACCGGTTACCATAGCGGCTTTGGCCGAGGCTTGCACGCGATTTTTGCGATCTCTTCCAACGGAACACGGTCGCATGGGGAAGACAAGAGGAGGCGCCGTTTGCGGCGAGACACGCATGGCCGATGATCAGGTCTTGGCAGGCGGCCCGGCCGTCATACGGGTGCACGCCGGCGATGACGTCTGCGTGGCGCTGCGCGATATCGCGGCGGGCGCCGAGGTCGAGGTGGGCGGCATCCATCTGGTCGCCGGCAACGACGTGCCCAAGGGCCACAAGATTGCCGTGCGCGCCATCGCCGAGGGCGAAGCGGTGCACAAGTACGGCTTTGTCATCGGCCAAGCCACGCGGCTCATCCGGCCCGGCGACCACGTCCATACGCACAACATGGCGACCACGCTGAGCGGCGCCGAAGCCTATGTCTACCAGCCGCAGCCGATCCAGGCGCAGCCGGCCACGACGGGCACTTTCGAAGGCTATCGCCGCACGAACGGAAGCGTCGGCATCCGCAATGAAATCTGGATCCTGTGCACGGTCGGCTGCGTGGCGCGCACGTCGCAGCGCCTCGCCAAGGAGGCCAACCTGCGCTTCCAGGGCCGCGTCGACGGCGTTTATGCCCTGACCCACCCGCTGGGCTGCTCGCAACTGGGCGACGACCTGTCGCATACGCGCGACCTGCTGGCGTCGCTGGCCATGCATCCCAATGCCGGCGGGGTGCTGATCGTCGGCCTGGGCTGCGAGAACAACCAGCTGTCGGCGCTGATCAAGGAAATAGAGCGGCCCGACGATCGCCTGAAATACTTCGCCGCCCAGATGGTCGACGATGAAAACGAGGCCGGGCTCGAAGCCTTGGAGGAACTGGTCTGCGTGGTCGAAAAGGACCGGCGCGAAGCCTGTTCGCTGAAGGACCTGGCAATCGGCGTCAAGTGCGGCGGCTCGGACGCCTTTTCCGGCCTGACCGCCAATCCGTTGGTCGGCAAGATCGCCGACCGCGTGGCTTTTGCCGGCGGCAAGGCGATCATAACGGAGATCCCGGAAATCTTCGGCGCCGAACGCATCCTGATGGCCCGCGCCAAGGACGAGCAGGTGTTCGACGAGGTCGTCGAGGTGGTCAACGACTTCAAAAACTACTTCCTGGCCCATAACCAGCCGGTGTTCGAAAACCCGTCGCCCGGCAACAAGGCCGGCGGCATCACCACGCTGGAGGAAAAGTCGCTGGGCGCGGTGCAAAAGGGCGGACAATCCCCGCTCAACGACGTCCTGCGTTACGGCCAACGCGCCCATGAGCCGGGCCTGTCTTTGCTGGAAGCGCCGGGCAATGACGCCGTGTCGTCGACGGCGCTGACGGCGGCGGGCGCGGTGATCGTCCTGTTCACCACCGGCCGCGGCACGCCTCTGGGCTTTCCGGCGCCGACCCTGAAGATTGCCTCGAACACCGCCCTGGCGCAGAAGAAGCCGCACTGGATCGACTTCGACGCGGGTCAAGTCTTAACGGGGCAGGTCTTGAATGGCCAAACCAATGGTCAAAATTCATTAGACCATTGCGCCGACGCGCTGATGGACCTAATTTTGAGAACCGCTTCGGGGCAGCCCGCCTGCAACGAAAAGAACGACGAACGCGAAATCGCCATCTGGAAAAATGGGGTCACGCTTTGAGCCGCTTAAATCTATCGACCCTCGCCCAGGCCAAGGCCATGCGTCCCGCCTATGATCCGGCCGCCGTCGCCATCGGCGTCGTGCATTTCGGACCTGGCGCCTTTCACCGCGGTCACCAGGCGGCTTTTCTCGATACGATCCTGAGCAAGGATCCGCGCTGGGGCATTTGCGGCGTGTCGCTGCACTCGGCCGGCGTACGCGATGCGCTGGCGCCCCAGGATGGGCTCTATACCCTGGCCGTGCTTGACGCCGAAGTCGGTTACCAGGTCATCGGCTCGATGCGCGAGGTCCTGGTCGGGCCGGAGAACATCGAAGCGGTGCTGGAACGCCTGGCGCGCCCCTCGGTCGAAGTCGTCACCTCGACCGTCACCGAAAAAGGCTATTGCCTCGACCCGCAATGGAAACTGGATTTCAGCCATCCGGACATCGTTCACGACCTCGCCAACCCCGACCAGCCCCGGTCGTTCATCGGCTATGTCGCTGCCGGCCTGAAGCGTCGTCGCGCCGCCGGCCTGATGCCCTTCGTGCTGATCCCCTGCGACAACCTGCCAAAGAACGGCGAACGGCTGAAGCTGGCGGTCACGGCCTTTGCCTCGCATATCGATGACGAGCTGGCGGCTTGGATCGCCAGCCACCTGCAATCGCCATGCACCATGGTCGATTCGATCACGCCGGCGACCGACGACGACCTGCGCGCCCGGGTCGCCGAAGCGATCGGGCTCGAGGACGCCTGGCCGATCCGGCGCGAGGCCTTTACCCAGTGGGTCATCGAAAACCACGTCCATGCCAATGGGCCCGACTGGGCGGGCGCCGGCGTGACCTTGACCGATAATGTGCCGGCGTTTGAGCGCGCCAAGCTGCGCCTGCTCAATGGACCGCACTCGACGCTCGCCTATGTCGGCCTGCATCGCGGCTATGAGACCGTGGCCGAGGCGATGAACGACCCTGAGCTGGCCGGCTTCGTGCGCGACCTGATGCTGAAGGACATGGTGCCGCTGCTGGAGACCCCGGCGGGGATGGACTTGCCCGGCTATTGCGAGGCCATCCTGGCGCGCTTTCGCAATCCGGCGATCCGTCACCTGTTGTCGCAGATCGCCTGGGACGGCTCGCAGAAGCTGCCGATCCGCATCCTGAGCTCGATGTCCGAAGCCCTGGCGCGCGGCGCCGATATTTCGCGGCTGTGCGTGCCGCTGGCGGCGTGGATGCGCTTTGTGCGCGCGAAGGCGATCAAGGGCGAGGCGATTATCGATCCGTTGGCGGAAGAGCTTGCGGCCATGGGCCGGTCGCTGAACGACGATCTGATCGATGTCGTCACCTTCCTCGACCTGCGTTCGGTGTTCCCGGAAGTCTTGGCCGACGATCCACGCGTTATCGCCGCGATCCAGGCGGCCTATGCCGACCTGCTCAAAGCGGAAAAAGTCGCGGCATAGCGAAAAGCCTCTCCCCCCTGGAGGCGCGGCATTGTAAAGCCGTTGCCGTATCACATCCGGGGAGACGCTTATGCATCCGATCACCGACGCCGAGCGGGCACAACTGGCCGGCGGCCGCATCGACGAGAGCCGGCCGTTCACGCCGGTGCGCATCGCCGTGCTGACCATTTCCGACACCCGCGACCTGGAAAGCGATACCTCCGGCGACATCCTCGCCAAGCGTATCGAGGCGGCCGGCCACCACGTCGCGGCACGCGAACTGGTGCGCGACGACGTCCATCATATCCGCACGATGATCAAGAACTGGACCGGTTCAGAGCTGATCGACGCCGTCGTCACCACGGGCGGCACCGGCCTGACCGGCCGCGATGTTACGCCCGAAGCCATCGAACCCCTGTTCGACAAGCGCATCGACGGCTTTTCGACCGTCTTTCATATGGTCAGCTACCAGAGCGTCGGCCTGTCGACCCTGCAGTCACGCGCCCTGGCCGGGATCATCAACGGCGTCTTCGTCTTTTGCCTGCCCGGGTCGAACGGCGCCGTCAAGGACGGTTGGGACAAGGTCATCCGCTGGCAGATGGATAGCCGCCACGGCCCCTGCAACATGGTCGAACTGATGCCCAGATTGAAAGAGAAATGAGCCGCAAAAACGTGAATCTGCCTGAGGCCATTGCGTTCGTCCGCAAAGGCTCGCAGGTCGCGGCGGGCGAGCGCGTGGCCCTGGCTCAGGCCTTTGGCCGCGTCTTGGCGGAACCGGTCGACGCCTCACGCGACCAGCCGCCGTTTCGATCTTCCGCCATGGACGGTTATGCGGTGCGGCGAGCCGACATCGCCGCTGGCGCGGTCCTGCCCGTCGTCGGCGAAAGTGCCGCCGGACGGCGCTATGCCGGCGTCCTCGCACCGGGGCAAGCCGTGCGTATCTTTACCGGTGCCCCCGTGCCCGACGGCGCCGATGCCGTGGTCATCCAGGAAACCACCCGCGCCCGTGACGGCCAGGTCGAGCTGTTGCCCGACTCCACGATGACGCCCGGCCATATCCGCCAGGCGGGCCAGGATTTCACCGCGGGTACCCGGTTGCTGGAGGCGGGTGTCCGGCTCGATGCCTGGCGCCTGTCCCTGGTGGCTGCCGCCGGCCTGGCCGAGGTCGCCGTGCGGAAAAGGCCGCGTGTCGCCGTACTGTGCACCGGAGATGAACTGGTGCCGCCGGGCGAGGCGCCGGCGCCGGACCAGATCTATGAATCGGGCTCGGCCGCGGTCATGGCCTTGATTAGGCAATGGGGAGGCGAGGCGGTCTTTGTCGGCACCGAGGCCGACGACCTGGACGCCCTGCACCGGACGCTGGCCGCCATTGAGGCCGACCTGATCGTCACCATCGGCGGCGCTTCGGTCGGCGACCATGACCTGGTCAAGCCGGCCCTGATGCGGCTGGGGCTTGTCACCGACTTTGTCAGCCTCAACCTGCGTCCCGGCAAACCGACGTCATTCGGCGTTTTGGGCAGTGGCATCCACGTTTTGGGCGCGCCTGGCAATCCGGCCTCGGCCTTTGTCGTGGCGCAGCTTCTGCTGAAACCGTGGATCGAAAGCGCGCTGGGTCTTCCCGCCACCGACCCGTTCGTCAAGGCGGTGACGGCGGCCGAGATCCCGGCCAACGGGCCGCGCGAAAGCTATCTGCGCGCCTGGCTTGACGTGACCGACGACGGCCGCTTGCGCGTCACGCCGTTTTCCGACCAGGACTCTTCGCTGGTCTCGGTCTTTGCCCGAACGCTTGCCCTGGTGCGGATCGCGTCCGATGCGGCGGCCACCGCCGCCGGCAGCCTGGTCGATATCCTGCGGCTAGAGCGGTATTTGTAGTCCCTCTCTCCGCCTATTGCCTAACGCACAAATTAGGACGAAAGGAAGATGTGAGGACCATCAGGGGTGGATTGGATGAGGCAGGAAACAACCGAACGTGCCAAAAGTGAGTATGAAATTCTTGGCGAGCTGAGCAAGCGGCTAGGAACTATGCTGCGGGATCATTACCGGGGGCGGCGTCCTGATTCTATCCAGACCGAACAAGATGCGGACATCATAAACATTAACGACGGTTTGAAGAACGCGTACGAAGAGGTCGCCAAACGAGGCTACGGCCGTGTCATCTTCGCCGACGAATATGACGAAGATGGCAACTTTGTTGGTTCGGCTTACTACCGGCTTTCTCAGGCCAATGCGAGTTTCGCAGATAAACCAATTAGGCTTGTCGCTCGCAATTCGCCTGTCGGCAGCCAGATAGCCTCATGCGCAATCGGTGACGAAATAAAATACTTCGCCAATTTCAGGTCTCTCGAAAATCTCAAAGATCATGGGTTGCGAGAAGAAGACTTCGCAGACTTCGACGCGGCGTCCATGATTGGATTCGTTCTTAGCCCAAGTTTGGTCGCCTACTTGAAGCGTACCGTGGATGACTTGGATATAGGGGCGATGAAAATCCAGGATTTTTCAGAATTTATGAATTCTGAACGCACCTCGCGTCGGATTTTCAGCGGGAAACCCTATAAGCGCGCGGCGGTAGAATGTCATCCTGATCAGAAATCGATGCGTTGGCTGAAGATTCTGGATATCGTAGGGGCATTAGTTGTTGCCGACGGATTTAAGGAAATCACAGCAACGAAACTTAGCAAGCCGGCTGTACCTGGCGCTGAAAGAATCACGGATGCGCGTTGGGAGCAGTTGGCCGAGATATTTTGGCAACAGGGGCCACTACCCGCCCGAATAAATACGCTTCGAAGAGGATTGGAGCAGCCTCAGGGGATAGATACACGACATTTCGTTCTTAGAAGGCTTGCCGCGGAAATTGATCGTAGAGTTCGTCTCGCTGACAATGAAATCATCGATCTAGAGCCAAACGAAAAGCGTATGCTTGATCGAAATATGCGCCAAGACCTTCCTTTAGCAAATCTTTCTGCAGCAATCCGTTCTCTTTCAGTCGCGGACGAAAGGCTGGAACGAAAATCCTGCGAAGCGCCATTGGATATTTTTAAGAAAGCACAAGAATTTGCCGAAAGGGTAACTGATCAAATTATCGCCCTTCCTGAAGCGGCAAGCGTTGCGGTAATTTGCGCGAACGATCAGGAGGTCAGGTATTGGTTCGATTTGATGTTTGATGATTTGAACGGCGGGTTTCGCAACCCAATGATCTCCGACCATTCAAAATTGACAACCCGCTTTGTGACGCATTTTACAACGCCTGCAGAAGCCAAAGGGCTTGAATTTGACGCAGTGATCGTACCGGACATTTCGGCGTTTGACTTCAATGATCCCGTGGGATTGAACGCGTTTTATGTGGCAGTAAGCCGACCGCGCCATGCAATAATCCTCGGCTGCAACGAAAAGCTGGCGAACGTTTCAGTTATTTCACAGCTTTTACGGGATCGTGACCTAGTGCCATTGTCCGATGGATATAATCCCTAAGTAAGCCAATTCCAGCACTTCACTGCCCGTTGAGTTTTGGCGGCCTCGATCAAAATGCCACACTGGACAGGCGGCCTTACTGCCAGCGCAGGCGGGCGCGGACGTCGACGGTCGGCTTGCGCTCGAAGGTGACCTTGCGCATCAGCCGGCGCGCCGGGCGCTCGATCAGGTGGTGCATGATCATGCCCGCCGGGATGACCGCCAGGACCAGGACGGCCCAAAGGGCGACCGGCAGGTGGTCGGGGTCGAGATGCAGCACCTTGTGCAGGCCCTGGGTCGAAACCAGCTGCCACGGAATGCAGATCATGTAGATGGCGAACGAGACTTCACCGAGATAGGTCAGGACCGGATGGGCCAGGATCGAATGAACCCGCACGCGGTCGCCCGCTTCCGCCATCAGGGCCAGGCCGAAGATCAGCACGGCGAAGTCCAGCACGAACAGCCAGTCCGGCGAATGCAGGACGATGGCCGCGACGAGCGTCGCAAACGCTCCGCCCGCCAGCGGCAGGCCGAAACGGTGCGCCACCGCGTGGGTCCGCTTCCACAGAAGCCACAAGGCGCTGCCCAAGGCGAAACAGGGCACGATGCGCAGGGCGCCCCACAGGATGGTGGCGTGGGTCAGCGAAAAGCCGGAGCGGCGCTCGAAGGCGATCTGCAGCGCGATCGTGAACACGGCCGTGCCGACGATGGCCACGGCGGGCCGCTTCCACAGCCGGGCAAACAGGAAGGCGAAGGCCGGGAAGGTGAGATAGGCGAACCATTCCGCTGAAATCGACCAGGCCGGATGGTTCCAGCCGCCGCCTTGGCCCAGGCCCCAGGCCTGGGTCAGGGTCAGTTGCGCCGGCAAGGATGACCAGACGATCAGCTTGTCCCCCGCGTGGACGCCGGCAAAGGCGAGACCGAGGATAAGCAGGCCAAGGCCCACGATGATGGTGAAGTGCAGCGGATAGACCCGCGCCAGCCGCGCCCACAGGAATTCGCGATAGCTGAAGCGGCCGCGCTTGAACCGTTCGAGATAGACGTGGCTCAAGATAAAGCCGGACAGCACGAAGAACAGTTCGACGCCGAGATAGCCCTTGGCGACGACGTCGGGCATGGACGGGCTGAGATTGTCCCAGAAGTGGTAGACCACCACCCACATGGCGGCGAAGAACCGCAGGGAGGTCAGGGCGGCCAGGTTGGCGGGCGCGGGCTGTTTCATTGTGACACGGGTTGCGATGGCAGGGGCGTTACCAAGCCGGTCTTTGCAAGCCTCGCGCCGAAAATTAATCGCCTGGTAACCATGATCCCTTGCGACCTTGGTGTAACCGGTCTGGGCGCGTACACGTAAAAGAGGTCAGTTCAACCCGATCGGTGTTTTCATGCTCCTGTTTCTCCTGGCCTATCTCGGCGGCGCCCTGACCATTGTCAGCCCGTGCATCCTGCCGGTCCTGCCCTTTGTCTTTGCCCGCGCCGACCAGCCTTTCGTCAAGAGCGGCCTGCCGCTGCTGCTGGGCCTGATCGTCACCTTCGCCCTGGTCGCCACCCTGGCCGCCGTCGGTGGCGGCTGGGCGGTGCAGGCCAGCGGCGTCGGCCGTATCGTCGCATTGGTCGTGCTGGCGGCGTTCGGCGTGCTGCTGTTGTTTCCGGCCCTGGCCGACCGGGTGACCCGGCCGGTGGTGGCGCTGGGGGCGCGCCTGACCCAGGAAGCCGCCGATCCGGGCAAGCCCTCCAACCCCTTCGTCGCCTCGTTCCTCCTGGGTATCGCCACCGGGCTGCTATGGGCGCCGTGCGCCGGCCCGATCCTGGGCCTGGTGCTGACGGGCGCGGCGCTGAACGGGGCCAGTTTGTCGACGACGCTGGCGCTTCTGGCCTATGCGCTGGGCGCGGCGACCTCGCTGGCCCTGGCCCTGCTGGTCGGCGGCAAGGTCTTCACCACTATGAAAAAGTCTCTGCACGCCGGTGAATGGGTGCGCAAGGCGCTGGGCGTCGCCGTCCTGTTGGGCGTCGCCGCCATCGCCACCGGCCTCGACACCAAGGTGCTGACCCGGTTGTCGCTGTCGGGCACCTCGTCGCTCGAGCAGGGCCTGCTCGACCGGTTCATGCCGCAAAAGAAGGTCGTGGCCGGCGACTGGCTGGCCGACAAGGGGCCGATGCCCAGCCTGGACGGCGCGACCCAGTGGCTGAACTCGCCGCCCCTGACGGCGCAGGGCCTGCGCGGCAAGGTCGTGCTGGTCGATTTCTGGACCTATTCCTGCATCAACTGTCTGCGCTCGCTGCCCTATGTCAACGCCTGGGATCATGCCTATCGCAGCCAGGGCCTGGTGGTGATCGGCGTCCATGCGCCTGAGTTCGCCTTCGAGCGCGACGTCAACAATGTGAAAAAAGCGGTCAACGACCTGGGCATCGCCTACCCGGTGGCCATCGACAACAACTCCGCCCTGTGGCGCGCCTTCCAGAACCACTACTGGCCGGCGCAATACCTGATCGACGCCCAGGGCCGTGTCCGCTACGTGCGCTTCGGCGAGGGCGGTGACGATCGCACCGAGCAGGCGATCCAGCGCCTTCTCGCCGAAGCCCATGGCCGCATGTTCGTGCCGGGCAAGGCGGTGGTGACGGCGACCGGCGCCCAGGCGGCCGCCGACTCGGCCGATGTGCGTTCACCGGAGACCTATATCGGCTATGACCGGGCCAAGGGTTTCGTCTCACCGGGTGGCGAGGTCCATGACAAGGCGCATCTCTACGCCGCGGCGGCCCTGACGCTGAACCAGTGGAGCCTGGCCGGCGCCTGGACCGCGCAGAACCAGCAGGCCGTGCTGGAAAAGGCCGGCGGGACGATCACCTACCGCTTCCACGCCCGCGACCTGCACCTGGTGCTGGGGCCCGGCGCCGACGGCAAGCCGGTGCGCTTTCGCCTCACCATCGACGGCCATGCGCCGGGCGTCGATCATGGCGCCGATATCGACGCGGGCGGCCGCGGCACGGTCACCGGCGACCGGCTGTATCAGCTGATCCGCCAAAGTGGCCAAATTTCCGACCATACCTTCGCCATCACCTTCGACGATCCAGGGGTGAAGGCCTACTCCTTTACGTTTGGTTGAAGAGGCCTCAGGCTTGGCACCTTCGAATAAAGACGCCTGCGGCTGATGTACTTTCGGTTGTGGCAGGGCCGGCAATACACACCGCTTATGCGGTAACGTGTTGCAAGCCTTACATATCGTCTCTTGCTCGAAATTTGAGCGTCCAACTTCCGCACCCATCGCCGGGTTTTATGCCGCCAGCTCCAAAGCCCGGTGGAGGTTGGAATGGATGGCTTCGCTTTCCTGCGGGAAAGAACCCGGACGCGGACAGGCCGCATCGTTTTTGGTCTCCTGTGCCTGTATCCGCTCGTCGGCGGGGTGATCGGTCACCTGATCGGCCGGCTTCACGGCACCTTCATGGATGTCGACGCGGTGCTGTGCGCCGCCCGGGCCGAGGCCGCGGGCGGCTCACCCTATGGTGCGTTGCATTGTGCCGGACCGGAAACCTCCGCCTATGTCTATGCGCCGCAGGTGGCGGGGTGGGTCATCCCGCTGATTCAGGCGCTGGGTGCGCCCGCCGTGCGCTGGGCCTATATTCTCCTGCTGTTCTTTCCGGCCCTGGCCCTGCTGCTTTGGTACGCCCTGCGCCGGCCGGTCCTTGGTATCGACTGGCGCGTGCGCTGGCTGGCCGTATCGGGCTTGGCGCCGATGGTCTTTTGCAGCGGCAATTTCGGCGTGATCATGCACGCCCTGGTCATTGCAAGCCTTGTCATCTGGCCGCGACAACGGTGGGCCTTCATCGCCGCCGTGCTGCTGTGTACGGTCATCAAGCCGACCTTCGTCCTGTATCTGCTCGTTCTATTGTTCGAGGCGCGTCCCTGGCGGCAAAGATGGACGGCCCTTGCCCTGTCGGGCGCCGCGGGCCTTGCCGTCCTGGCGACGATGGTGCTGACGGCCGGCCCGTTCGTGACGCCCTGGCGCCAGGCCCTGGGCGCGGTGGCGCTGCACGACCAACCGGGCCTGGGTTGGCTTTTCCTGACGACATCGCTGCATATGGCGCCGGATGCACCGGTCACACTGGTCCTGACCGGGCTCTTCATGGCGGCCATGACGACGTCGGGCTTGGCGATCGCCGAGGCCTCAGGCCTTGACGACGGTGAACGCAAGATCCTGGCGCTCGGCCTTGTCCCGCTCCTGACGCCGCGGCTGATGGATTACGACATGCTGGCCCTGGCGCCGTGCCTGGCCCTGTTGATGCGCGTCCTGCCGGCGCTGGGCGGACGCATCTACCGCTACAATATGTCTTGGCTATATGTCGGCGGCCTGGGCCTGGGCGTCGCCACCTGCGTGCTTCACCTGCAGCGGCAGTGGCCGCGCAGCCAGGCGGACATGGTCATCTTCGCTGTGGTCGTTCTGTTGGGCGGCGCGCGCCTGGCCCTGACGGAATTGGAAAAAAGAAGAGGGCCGCGCGAGCGCGAGAAAAGGGAAATGGCCACGCTGGGCGGCCCTCTTCATGTCCGGCGAGGGACGGGCGGTGAGGATGCCCGCAGAGAGGTTGCCGGAAAAGTTAGGGAAGTTGGGTAAGGCCTATCGCGCCAGCCACCCGCCATCGACCGGGATGACGGCGCCGTTGACATAGTCCGACGCCGGCGCCGCCAAAAAGACCGCCGTGCCGCCGAGATCGGCCGGCAGGCCCCAGCGTCCGGCCGGGATGCGATCGAGAATGGCTTTTTCACGGGCTTCATCGGCGCGGATCTGCGCCGTGTTGTCGGTCGCCATATAGCCCGGGGCGATGGCGTTGATGTTGAGACCCTTGTTGGCCCATTCGTTGGCCAGCAAGCGTGTAATGCCGGCAATGCCCGACTTCGATGCGGTATACGAGGGCACACGGATGCCGCCCTGGAAGGACAGCATCGAGGCGATATTGATGATCTTGCCGCGCCCTTGTGTGATCATGTGCTTGCCCGCGGCCTGGGCCATGAAGAAGGCGCCTTTGATATTGACGTTCATGACGTCGTCCCAATCCTTTTCGGAAAAGTCGACGGCGTCGGCGCGGCGGATCAGGCCGGCATTGTTGACCAGGATGTCGAGACCGCCGAGACCCGACAGGGTTTCCTCGACGATGCGGCCGACCGGTTCGATCGTGCCGAGATTGGCCTCGATATTGATGAATTTGCGGCCCAGCGCCTTGACCTTGGCACCGGTGTCATCGGCGGGCACGATTCCGGCCGCGGCGACATCGGCGCCGGCCTCGGCCAGGGCCAGGGCGATGCCCTGGCCAAGACCGGTATTGGCGCCGGTGACCAGGGCCACCCGGCCGGTCAGATCGAACATGTTTGGCATTTGGCGTTTCCTTGAAAATCTCCTCCCCTGCGAAGCGGGGAGGTGGCGCGCAGCGCCGGAGGGGGCCTTTCGAATTAAGCCAGTTGGCAGATGTCGAGCACGTTCATGTCGGTATAGTCGAGGTTTTCCCCGCCCATCGCCCAGATGAAGGCATAGTTCGACGTGCCGGCGCCCATATGGATCGACCAGGGCGGCGAGCACACCGCCTCGTTGTTCTTCATGACGATATGGCGCGCCTTGTCGGGTTCGCCCATGAAGTGGAAGACGCGGTCGTTTTCGCCCAGGCCGAAGTAGAAATAGATCTCCGAGCGGCGGTCGTGCAGGTGCGGCGGCATGGTGTTCCACACACTGCCCGGCGAAAGGATCGTCAGGCCGAGCAGAAGCTGGCACGACTTGGCGGTGGTCGGCACGATGTACTGGTAGATGACGCGCTGGTTCGAGGTCTCCAAGGAGCCGCGTTCCAGCGGCACCGCCTGGTCGATCGAGATCTTGACCGTTTCATAGCGCTGATGCGCCGGGGTCGAGGTCAGGTAGAACAGGGCAGGGTTCGCCGCGTCGTCCGACGTGAAGAGCACCTCTTTGGTGCCCATCGGGATGTAGAGCCCGTCCTTCAGGCCGAGCGGGTAGTCCGTGCCGTCGACCGTGACGACGCCCGCGCCCGAACCGACATTGATCACGCCCAGTTCGCGGCGTTCCAGGAAGGGGTGGCCGGCGGCGGAAGCCGGTTCGGTCTGGTCCGGCAGCTTCAGCGCGCCGGTCGTCGGCGCCACGCCGCCAATGACGAAGCGCTCGAAGTGGGTGTAGTTGAGCACCACGCTTCCGGCTTCGAACAGGCCGCCGATGAGGTACTTGTCGCGCAGGTCCTCATTGGAGACATTGGCCATCATGTCGGGATGGGTGGCGTGGTAGATCTTCTTGTAAAGCGAGGTCTGGCACATGTCGGTTGGCCTTTAGAGTTTGTAGGCGGCTTTGGGCAGGGTGTAGGTCAGGTCCTTGATCGTCTCGGCGGCGTCTTCCGCCGTCATGCGATGTTCGCAGACCATCCGGCCCAGGAAGTTGGCGTCGATGCGGCGGGCGACGTCGTGGCGCGCCGGGATCGACAGGAAGGCGCGCGTGTCGTCATTGAAGCCGACCGTGTTGTAGAAGCCGGCCGTTTCGGTGACCTGCTCGCGGAAGCGCGTCATGCCCTCGGGGCTGTCGTGGAACCACCACGACGGGCCGAGCTTGAGGATCGGATAGTGCCCGGCCAGCGGCGCCAGTTCGCGCGCATAGACGGTCTCGTCCAGCGTAAAGACGATGACGGTCAGGGCCTTTTCGTTGCCGAAAGCGTCGAGCAGCGGCTTCAGCGCATGGACATAGTTGGTCGGCAGGGGGATGTCGGCGCCCTTGTCGCGGCCGAAGGTCTCGAACACCGAGCGATTGTGGTTGCGGTAGCTGCCCGGGTGGATCTGCATGGTCAGGCCGTCGTCCAGCGACATACGCGCCATTTCGGTCAGCATCTGGGCGCGGAACAACTCGGCGTCCTCGGCCGAGACGGTCTTCTTCAGGACGCGGTGGAACAGCTCCTTGGCGTCGCTGTTCGACAGGTTCGCCGTCTGCGCCGTCGGATGGCCGTGATCGGTCGAGGTCGCGCCCATGGTCATGAAAAAGGCCCGGCGCTGGCGGTGGGCATTGAGATAGCCCTTCCAGCTATGCACGTCCTCGCCGGTCAGCTCGCCGAACAGCTTCAGCTTGTCGTGGAAGTCCTCGTGCTCGGCGTCGATGACCGGATCGGGGCGATAGGCGGTGACGACGCGGCCCTTCCAATCCGAAGCCTTGATCTTGGCGTGGTGCTCCAGCGTGTCGGTCGGCCCCTCGGTCGTCGCGAGAAGCTCGATATTGAAGCGCTCGAACAGGGCGCGCGGGCGATAGGCGTCCGACGCCAGAAGCTCGCCGATGCGGTCGAAATAGAAATCGGCGGTCGAGGCGTCGAGCGCCTGCTCAAAGCCCATGACCTGGCCGAAGACGTGCGCGGTCCAGATGGCGGTGGGCGTGCCGCGGAACAGATGCTGGTTCGACGCGAAGAGGCGCCAGGCCTCGCGCGGATCGGCCTTGGCGGGACCCGCCCGCGACGCCACGCCGACATCGTCGAGCGCAATGCCCTGCGAATAGAGCATGCGGAAGATGTAGTGGTCCGGCGCCAGCAGGAGCTCGGTGGCGTTGCCGAACGCGGCATTATCGGCGAACCATTGCGGATCGGTGTGGCCGTGCGGGCTCAGAATCGGCAGGTCCTTGACGGACGCGTACAGCTCGCGCGCCACGGCGCGCTGCGCCGGGTCCGAGGAAAACAGGCGATCGGGATTGAGAACCAGGGGCTTTGGCATTTCGGTACGATCCAGGGTTTCGAAGTCAATGGGCGGCGGAGTCCGTCATGGACTTTAATAGGCGCAGCCGTGTCTCCCTGTCGCTATGGGTAACCGGTGTCATGACGAAAGACAACAGCAAAGTTTGAATTTTTACGAGCAAACATATGGAAAAGTGGTCAGGCCGCATAGATTTCAGTAGTATGACAATCGGGGAGGCGACTGCAATGGATAGGGACGGTGCGTCAGCCTGGGGCCTGAATGGCTTGAGCGTGATGTTGGCATTGATCTGTATGATCTTGCCAAGTCCGATCATTCTCATCATTTGCGCGCTGATGCCTTGGGCTGCTTTGCTGGCATTGTGGAGGTCGCGCGGGCGCATGGTCGTCAGCGTGGACAGACGTGAAAAGCGGCCGAACATCGTCCTGGCGATTGCCGCGCCGGCGGCCGGGCTGGCCATAAAAGGCGCTTCGATTTGTGATTTCATGGATTGGCGGCCCGCCTTCGCCGTTGCGGCAGTTGTGTCAATCCTGTTGTTCTTCGCCGTCACCGTTATGCAGCGTGGAAAATTAAACGAAAAGGTCAGCCTTGCCGTTTTGTTGCTTTTGACTGGCGGAGGGTATGGCGTTGGCGTTTTTGCGCTCATCGACGCGCTTGGTGATAAGACTATCGTCGCGACCTACAGGCCGCAAATATTGGCCAAGACGCCGCGCCAGGGCCGCAATGATGATGTGTTGGTGCTGTCGCCCTGGGCAGGACGAAAGGGTGGGAATGAGCCTGTTTCCTATGATCTGTTCAATACGGTCAAGGTGGGTGGCCAAGTTTGCATCGACGTCCATCCCGGGCGACTGAAGCTTGAATGGTATGAAGTTCACGTTTGCCCGCAAGCGCCGCGTTCGCCGGGTGCATGATCTTGCGAAGTTCCGCGCTCCGGTTCATATGGGAGCGATGAATATCCAGACCGCTCCCGTGTCCGCCGACAGCGATGCGCTCGAGACCGGCGCGCGTGTATTGCGCACCGAAGGCGAGGCCCTGCTGCAATTCGCCAATGCCTTGACCGCTGACTTTGTCCGCGCGGTCGAGGCCATGCACGCCTGCCAGGGACGGGTCATCCTGTCCGGCATGGGCAAGTCCGGCCATATCGCCCGCAAGATCGCCGCGACGCTCGCCTCGACCGGCACGCCGGCCTATTTCGTCCATCCGGCCGAAGCGTCGCACGGCGATCTCGGCATGATCACGACCGCCGATCTTTGCGTGGTAATTTCCAATTCCGGCGAGACGTCGGAACTCTCCGACATCATCGCCCATACGCGCCGTTTCGCCATCCCTTTAATCGGCGTCGCGTCGCGGCCGGACTCGACCCTGCTCAAGGCCGCTGATATCGCGCTCGTCCTGCCCGATGCGCCGGAAGCCTGCACCATCGGCATGGCGCCGACGACCTCGACGACCATGGCCCTGGCGCTCGGTGATGCGCTGGCCGTCGCCATCATGGAGCGCCGCGGCTTCCGGCCCGTTGATTTTCGCGTCTACCATCCCGGCGGCAAGCTGGGGGCGCAGCTGCTGTCGGTGTCGTCGCTGATGCACGCCGGCGACGGCCTGCCGCTGATCGGTGAAGACGCCGCGATGGCCGACGCCCTGCTGGTCATGACCGCCAAGTCGTTCGGCGTTGTCGGTGTCGTCAATGTTGACGGAAAGCTGGTCGGCATCATCACCGACGGCGATTTGCGCCGCCACATGGCCGGGTTAATGAACATGAAGGCTTGTGACGTCATGAGCCACAATCCGCGCACCATCCGCCCCGAGGCCTTGGCGGTCGAGGCGCTGGGCCAGATGAACGAACGCAAGATCACCTGCCTGTTCGCCACCGATCCGGCCGGCGTGCCGGTCGGCCTGATCCATATCCACGATTGCCTGAGGGCCGGAGTCGCCTAACTTGAAGACCATCATCCTGATCCCCGCCCGCTATGCGTCCTCGCGCTATCCCGGCAAGCCTTTGGTCATGCTGAAAGACAAGAGCGGCCAGACCAAGTCGCTGATCCAGCGCTCGTGGGAGGCTGCCGTCGCCGTGCGTGGCGTCGATGAGGTCTGGGTCGCCACCGACGACGACCGCATAAAGACCGCGTCGGAAGCCTTCGGCGCCCGTGTGGTGATGACGGCGGAAAGCTGCGCCAACGGCACCGAACGTTGCGCCGATGCGCTGAAGAATTTGGGCACGACCGCCGATATCATCGTCAACCTGCAGGGCGACGCGCCGCTGACCCCGTCCTGGTTCGTCGAGGCCCTGATCGACGAGATGAAGGCCCATCCCGAGGTGCAGATGGCGACGCCGGTCCTGCGCTGTGACGCCGAGACCTATGCCAACTTCGTCGAGGATCGCAAGAACGGTCGCGTCGGCGGCACCACGGCGGTGTTCGACAACCGGATGAACGCGCTCTACTTCTCCAAGGAAGTCCTGCCCTATACCGGCAAGACCTTCGCGGCCGGCGACGTCATCCCGGTCTTTCACCATGTCGGCGTCTACGGCTATCGCCAAAGCGCGCTCAATGCCTATATGGAATGGCAGGCCGGGCCGCTGGAGCGGTACGAAGGCCTGGAACAGCTTCGCTTCCTGGAAAACGGCACGCCCATACGCTGCGTCGAGGTCGACGGCCGCGGCCGTGTCTTCTGGGAGCTCAACAACCCGGTCGACGTCGCCCGCATAGAAAGTGTCATCTGATGGCTTACGAACATATCGCCCCGCAACACGTGAAGACCAAGGTCTTCGAGATCGGCGACATCAGGATCGGCGGCGACGAGCCCTTCGTGCTGATCGCCGGCCCGTGCCAGATCGAGGGCATGGACCACGCCCTGATGATGGCGGAAAAGATCGCCAAGGCGTGCGAGCCGACCGGCACGCGCTTTATCTACAAGTCGAGCTACGACAAGGCCAATCGCTCGTCGATCGGCACCTCGCGCGGTATCGGCATGGAGGAGGGCCTGAATATCCTCCAGGCCGTCAAGGACCAGTTCGGCTGCCCGGTACTGACCGACGTCCATGAAACGACCCATGTCGCCGAGGTCAAGGACGTCATCGACGTCATCCAGATCCCGGCCTTCCTTTGCCGCCAGACCGACCTGTTGCTGGCCGCGGGCAAGACCGGCCGCGCCATCAATGTCAAGAAGGGCCAGTTCCTGGCGCCGTGGGACATGGCCAATGTCGCCAAGAAGATCGCCTCGACCGGCAACGAACGCATCATCCTATGCGATCGCGGTACCAGCTTCGGCTACAACACCCTGGTCAGCGATTTCCGCGGCCTGCCGATCATGGCCCAGACCGGCTATCCGGTGATGTTCGACGCGACGCATTCGGTGCAACAGCCGGGTGGCATGGGCACGACCTCGGGCGGCCAACGTGAATTCGCCCCGGTCCTGGCGCGCGCGGCCTGCGCCGTCGGCGTCTCGGCGGTGTTCATCGAAACCCACCAGGATCCGGACCACGCCCCGTCCGACGGCCCCAACATGATCCGCATCGAGGATATGCCCGCGCTGATCAAGACGCTGCGGGCGTTCGACGATTTGGCGAAGGGTAAGTAACTGGAGTGGCCTGGTAATCTCTCCTCCCCATTTTGTTAAAATGGGGAGGTGGCATAGCAAGCCCGCAGGGCGCGTCGATGACGGAGGGGTCACTTGCCGACAACGGGGTAAGCTGAGACGTTTGTAAGTGACCCCTCCGTCGCGGACTTCGCCCCCAAGCGGGGGCGAGCGCCGCGCCACCTCCCCATTTGTCCCAAATGGGGAGGAGAAGGTTGCGTCACTTCCCGTCCAAGTAATCCTTGAACTTGTCACCCCAAGCCGGGTGCCAGCGGCTCAGCGGCGGACGGTTCTCGATAATATCCCCCGCCGCCCAGGCGATGCGCTTTTCATCCAGCGCCCGCGACACGTCGTTGTCCGGGCACAGGATGTAGAAATCCCCCGTTTCCAACCGGTCCATCATGAAGTCGACGGTCTGTTCCGCCGTCCAGGCGCCCTCGGGCTTTTCCGTGCGGCCGTTGCGCCGCGTCAGCCCCGTCCACACAAAGCCCGGAATCAGCAAGTGCGCCGACACCTGGCAGTCCGGCGTATTGCGCAATTCGTGCTGCAAGGCCTCGGTGAAGGCCTTAACCCCCGCCTTGGCGACATTGTAGGCGGGATTGCCCGGCGGCGTGGTGATACCCTGCTTGGAGCCGGTATTGATGACCAGGCCCGGCTTGCCGCGCGCGATCATGTGCGGCACGAAGGCCTGGCTGCCATTGATGACGCCCCATAAATTGACGTCCAGCATATGCTTCCAATTGTCCTCGCCCAGCGCTGACGTATCCGGTGAGACGGCGGCATTGTTCATGATCACGTCGACGCCACGGCCCTGGGCCAAAGCCACCAGGTCGTCGCGGTTGGCGACATCGCATTCGCCGTAGATGACATCGGCGCCCGGCACCGCGGTGGTGATCGCCTCGGCCGCGGCCGCCAGCCGGTCCATGCCCAGATCGGCGATGACGACCGCCATGCCCAGCGACGCGAAGCGCTTGGCGGCGGCCAGGCCGATGCCCGACGCCCCTCCGGTGACGACGGCGGTATTGCCGGACGCGAAAGCGGGATGGGTCATGGTGGGCTCCTGAAGCTGGGATTCGTCCGCCTTTTACCGCGCCATGCGGTAAGATTTAAATAGTCGAAACGCTGGTGCAGCGGGATATAACGGGATTGCGATCACGACGGGGGCCAGCGTGCGAATTGACAATCATCCTTTCGATGGCTTGGCGGACTTAGTCGAAACTGGCCTGGCGGGTGGCGGTGAACTGATACTTCAGTATTCGGAAGCCGCGGCCTACGATGAGAACCTTTTGTCTGAGCTTGATCGGTTATGCGCCATCCATGACGGTCGATTGCAAATCCGATTCTATGGCCATTACCGATCGCCCTTCGATATGCGAACGGTCCTAAGCATACCCAACGTCAAAACCTTGCTCGTCGATTGCCTGATGGCGGCGGCAGGAAATATCGAGGTTCTGGCGCATCTGCAAAATCTGCAGAGCCTCAACCTTGATATTTTCGAGCTGGATAAGCCGAATATTCTGGCGAGTCCGAACTTGGCCAGCTTGCGCGCCCTCACCCTGGGGCCGACGCGCAAGAACAATATCGACTTGGCGCCGATCGGGGCGATGGCCGATCTGCGCAACCTGTCCATCTTCGGCCAGGCGCGGAATATCGCGGCTGTCGGGCGTTTGCGGTCGGTCGAGCATTTGTCGCTGAACGCCGCGAAGACAGTCGGTCTCGGCTTCATTAATACCATGGCCGGGCTGAGAGACCTGAAGCTGATACTCGGCGGCCGTGACAATATCGACGAGGTGGATGGACAGGGGATCGAGTCTCTGGAAATCGTTCGTGTGCGAGGCTTTGATCGCTTTGATCATCTGCCCCGGTGGCACACTTTAAAGCATTTGGTCATCGAAGATCAGATCCGACTGCCGGCGCTGACCCTTTCGGCAGGGCTCAACGACCTGGAAACACTTCGGATCAGCAACTGCAAGACGCTGTCAGCCCTCGACAACCTGTCCGCATTATCCCGGTTGCGAAGCCTGGACATTTTCGAAACGGCACTTGATTTCGAGGCATTGTGCGCGCGCGGCTTACCTCCATCCCTGCAGATTTTTGGTTTCTCTACCGGGCGCGCAAAGGCGGATGAAGCTATCCAGCTCAGGATTGAAGAGATGGGATTCAAATAATGAATGTCCATTGGCTTGCATTACGACGATTTAAGTTGAACGCTGTTTCCTGAATGGTGTCTTATGAAACAAACCAAATACCGCAGGGACTGATATGACGGAAAACGTAACGACCGCCGCGACCAAGCCGAGCGGGCTCAAGGGCATCTTCATCGGCTCCAAAGGCCTGCGCGGCGGCTGGGGCGTGCTGATCTTCCTGGTTCTCGTCGCCGCCCAGGCTGCCGCGCTGATCTTTACTTTGCGCGCCCTGCACCACGGAGCCAGGCCGGCGGTCCCCGTCATGACGCCCGACAACAGCCTGATCAGCGAGGGCGCCTTCGCGGCCATTGCCATTATCGCGACGGGCCTCACCCTGGCGATCGAGCGCCGTTCGCCGGTCCGGATCGGCCTCGGCCTGAAAAACGCCGTCCCGCGCCTCCTGCAGGGTCTGGTCTTCGGGGTGTTGGCCATGGCCGGCCTGGTCGGCGCCCTTTATCTTTGCCACGCCATTACCTTTGCCGGCTTCGCCCTGCACGGCGCCGACATGTGGCGCTATGGCGCTGAATGGGGCGCGGTCTTCGTGCTGGTCGGCGTGTTCGAGGAGCTGACCTTCCACGGCTATTTGCAACAAACCCTGGCGCGCGGCCTGAACTTCCGTTGGGCGGCGTTGATCATGGGCGTGATTTTCACCGTGGCGCATACCGGTAACGGCGGTGAGTCGCCGATCGGCCTGTTGCTGGTCTTCACCGCCGGCGTGGTCTTTGCGTACAGCGTATGGCGCAGCGGCACCCTATGGTGGGCGATCGGCTTTCATGCCGCCTGGGACTGGATGCAGTCCTTCACCTTCGGCGTCGCCGACAGTGGCGCGCCGGCGGTCGATGCCTTGTTGATCTCCAAGCCCCAGGGGCCGCAATGGCTGAGCGGCGGCGCGACCGGACCGGAAGGCAGTGTCCTGACCTTGCTGGTCATGGCGGTGGTGATCCTCGTTATCCACCTGACCCTGCGCAAGCCCGACGAGAACATGGGCGTGAATTGGTAGGCCGGTAACGGTTTCCCGCTTGACCTGAAAACGCATCCCTTGGAATAACTGACCTTGGAATAACTGAACGCTCGGCGTACGGGTTGTCCGGTGGGATTGGTTTTCGGGAGTGAAGCGTATGCGCGCTTGGATCGCGGCCGTGTGGGCGCTGGGGCTGGCGCCGGTTGCGGTATCGGGTCAAAATGCAGCCGCGCCCGACACGCCGCCCCCCAGTGCCGCTTCCTCCAGCATCGCCGCCACCCATACGACCGGTCAGGACACCGTTGCCCTGACCTTCGACGACCTGCCCGGCCTGACCTTGCTGCGATCGCAGGCCTATATCGACCATTCCAACCAGATGCTCCTGCTCGGGTTGGCGCGCAACCACTTGCCGGCCATCGGCTTCGTCAACGAAGGCAAGCTCGACGAAGGCCATCGCGCGCGCCAGATCGGCAATCTCAAGGCCTGGATCAAGGCGGGTATGGATCTGGGCAACCATACCTATTCGCATGAATCGCCCAATACCATGTCCGCGCGCGCCTATATCGCCGACATCGCCCGCGGCGAGCGCGTGACCCGGCCGCTGCTGGCCAGGCATCACAAGACCCTGACCTGGTTCCGCTATCCCTATCTGGAGACGGGCAAGACACTCCAGGAAAAGGAAGCGATCCAAACCTGGCTGACGGACCATGGCTACCGCATAGCGCCGGTGACCATGGAAAACTCGGACTGGCTGTTCGCCGAGCCCTATGACGACGCCATTGCCCATCACCAGGCCGATCGCGTGCGGCGCATCCGGGCGGAATATCTCGCCTATACCGAGACGATGGTCGGCTGGTACCAGGACGCGGGCCACAATCTGCTGGGCCGGCCGATGGCCTTCGTCATGCTGCTGCACGTCACGCGGCTCAACGCCGACTGCCTCGACGGTGTCGATGCCATCCTGCAGCGCCACGGGCTCAAGCCGGTCAAGCTGGAAGAGGCGATGAAGGACCCCGCCTACGCCACCCCTGATCCCTATGTCGGACCTGACGGCATCGAATGGCTCGAGCGCTGGTCGATGACGCTGCGCAAGAACCAGCCATGGGCCGGTTTCATCGAGCCGCCGGCCGATATCGAGGCCGAGTACAAGAAGGTCGATAATGACCTCTCGGACGGCACTGGCCCCATTGTGTCAAGATTGAAACATTGACCGGGGTGGGGGTGTTTTGTGCAACACCTTGTTGCTGGAATTAATACTCAAACGAATACCAGTATTTACCCGTTAATTTCGCAGTCTCGGCCCAAGTCGTTCGCGACGGTTAACCTCGGGTTAGGCATGAAACCTGTATCCGCGCACCGAAAACCCGCCAAAAGCGGTGGGGTCTCGTGTGCATAGGGTCTGTTCATGTTTAAAAATCTGTCGATCCGGGGCCGTGTCATCGGCGCCCTTGCGGTCATCCTGGTCAGCGTGATCGGGCTTGGCGTATTCGCCATCAACCGCCTTCAGGCGGTCAACGGCGCCGCCAACGATGTCGCCACCAACTGGTTGCCGGCGGCCAACGCGTTGGGCGACCTGTCCCAGGATTTCGAACTCTACCGGTCGCGGCAGGGCCAGATCCTGCTGCTCGACGGCGCCAAGCGCGACGCCATGATCGACAAGATGAGCCAGACCCGCCAGGACATGGAGATGGCCTACAAGACCTACGCGCCGACCGTCGGCTCCCCCGAGGAGCGTGTCCTTGCCGATGCCATCCAGTCGAACATGACCCGGTATTTCGATATGTCGACCACCCTGACCGACAAGACCCGGTCCGGCGATATCGCCGCAACCTCCGCTTACTATCTCGGCGACATGCAGCCGACCGTCGACGCCTTGCGCGACGCCATCCACCAGGATCGCCGGTTCCAGGTCGTGCATGGCCAGAAGGCCGCCAATGACGGCGTGGCGATGGGCCGTTTGGCCGGCAGCCTGATTGTCGGCGCCCTGGTGCTGGCCGGCCTGGCCTGCCTCGGCATCGGCTTCATGCTGGTCACGACCGTGTCGCAGCCGATCCAGCGCATGGCCGGCGTGATGCGCATCCTGGCGAAGGGCGACACCTCGGTGAAGGTGCCCAATGCCGGCGAACGCAGCGAGATCGGCGATATGGCCGAAGCCGTCGACGTCTTTCGCCTGGGTATGATCCGCAACCGTGAACTGGAGGCCGAAACGGCCGAAGCCCGCGAAATGGCCGAGGTCGAGCGCAAGCAGACCATGATCAGCCTGGCCGACCAGTTCGAAAACGCGGTCGGCGGTATTGTCGACATGGTCTCCTCCGCCGCCACCGAAATGCAGGCCACCGCCTCGCAACTGACCGCGTCCGCCCAGGAATCCGCCGCCCAGGCCACGACCGTCTCGGCCGCCGCCGAAGAAGCCGGCACCAATGTCACCTCGGTTGCCGGCGCGGCGGAAGAGCTGGGCGCCTCGGTCGGCGAGATCGGCCGCCAGGTCGAAATCTCCCGCGAACGCTCGCGCGAAGCCGCCGCCGAGGCCGACGCCACCGCCGGGGTCGTGCAGCAGCTCAGCGAAGCCGCCAACCGCATCACCGGCATCGTCGACATGATCTCGTCGATCGCCGCCCAGACCAACCTGCTGGCGCTGAACGCCACCATCGAGTCGGCGCGCGCCGGCGAGGCCGGCAAGGGCTTTGCCGTCGTGGCGTCGGAGGTCAAGGCCCTGGCGACCCAGACCGGCAAGGCGACCGCCGACATCAATGCCCAGATCGGCGAGATCCAGTCGATCAGCCGCCACACCGTCGCCGCCATCGAAAGCATTACCGCCCGCATCCGCGCCATCAACGACTCGTCGACGACCATTTCGGCGGCGGTCGAGCAGCAGGGCGCGGCGACGCACGAAATCGTCCAAGCGGTGACCCAGGCGTCGGCCGGCACGGCCGAGGTGACCTCGAACATCACCGGCGTCGCCCGCATGGCGGAAGAAACCGGCGCCGGCGCCTCGCAGGTCTTGAGCGCCTCGTCGGAACTGGCCGAACAGGCCGCGCGCCTGAAGACCCAGGTCAACGCCTTCCTCAGCCAGGTCCGGGCGGCTTAAGCCTGGCCTGTAGCCGAGGTGCGCTCCAGTCGAGAAAGGCGCGCACCTTGAGCGGGATGGGGCCCTGGGCCACGTGAACCAGGTGGATCGGCCATGGCCGAGGCTCGAAGGCCTCCAGCACGACCTGCAGCCGGCCGGACGCCACCTCGTCGGCGACCTGGTAACCCAGCGCCCGCACTAGGCCGACACCGGCGATCGCGGCGTCCAGCGCCGACCGCGTCGTATTCACACTGAGCCGCGGCCGGATCGGCACGCTGACGTCGCGCCGGTCGAGCGCGAAGGTCCAGCCGCGCACCGAGGCGATGCTTTCCAGCGTGACGCCGTCGTGACCGGCCAGGTCGTCGAGCGTCTGTGGCGTCCCGCGCCGCGCCAGGTAGTCCGGGCTGGCGCAGACGACGCGGCGCGTTTCCCCGACGGCGCGGGCGACCAGTTGGCTGTCGGGCAGGGGACCGATGCGCACGGCGACGTCGAACGGGTCCTCGATCAGGTTCACCGTCTTTTCGGATTGATAGATGCGCAGGTCGATCTGCGGATAGGCGTCGAGAAAGCCCAGCGCCACCGGGAAGACGTGCATCTGGCCAAAAGCAATCGGCGTGGTCACCGACAAGGTGCCGACCGGCGCCTGGTATTCGCCCGACGCCGTGCGTTCTGCCGCAGCCAAGTCTTCCAATATGCGCTGGGCCGACGGCAGGTAGGCTTCGCCGGCCGGCGTCAGGGTCAGCCGGCGGCTGGAGCGGGTGAACAGCTGGACGCCCAGATGCGCCTCCAGGTCCGACACCTTGCGGCTGACCGTCGCCACCGGCATTTTCAACACGCGCCCGGCCGCCGAGAGGCTGCCGGCGCGGGCGACGGCCAGGGCGGTGGTCATGCAGTCGAGGCGATCCATTATCTTCTCATTTTTTGGAATGATGGCTCTCGAAATTACCATCTACTAGCAGATTGTGGAAAGTCCTATCTCGGTGACGGTCGATCAACGACCTGAAGGAGACCCTCATGTCCCGCCTGTCCATCCCCGCTACCGTCGCCGAAGCCCCCGCTGCCTCGCAGCCCCTGCTCGAAGCTGTGCATCAGCAACTGGGCGCTGTCCCCAACCTGTTCCGCCTGGTCGCCAACAGCCCGGCCGCGCTTGAAGGCTATCTCGGCATGTTCGGCGCCCTCGGCAAAGGCACCCTGCCGGCCGCCACGCGTGAACGCATCGCCCTGGCCGTCGCCCAGGTCAACGGCTGCGACTACTGCCTGTCGGCGCACACCTATCTCGGCAAGGCGTTGCATAAGCTGGACGACGCCGAAATGACCGCCAACCGTCACGGCGCGTCGAACGATCCCAAGGCCGATGCCGCCGTCCGCTTTGCCGCCAAGGTGGCGCGCGACCGTGGCGCGGTCGGTGACGACGATGTTCGTGCCGTGCGCCTGGCCGGTTACGACGACGCCCAGATCATCGAGATCGTTCAGCATGTCGCGCTGAACGTCTGGACCAACTATATCAACACCGTGGCGCAGACCGACATCGACTTCCCGGTCGTCAGCGCAACTGCGGCGGCCTGATGCCGGTTACGGGCCGGCATATTCCGCCGGCCCACCTTTATTTCTTTTGGAGATACCCATGAGCCGTCCACCCTTGCCGCCGTTTACCGCCGAAACCGCCGCCCAGAAGGTCCGCCTGGCCGAAGACGGTTGGAACAGCCGCGATCCGGCCCGTGTCGCCCTGGCCTATACGCCGGACAGCCAGTGGCGCAATCGCGACCGCTTTGTCGAGGGCCGGCCGGCCATCGAAGCCTTCCTGGCCGACAAGTGGCGTCGCGAGCAGGACTACCGCCTGATCAAGGCGCTGTGGGCCTTCACTGAAAACCGCATCGCCGTGCGTTTCGCCTACGAATATCACGATGCGGACGGCCGCTGGTTTCGCGCCTACGGCAACGAGAACTGGGAATTCGACGCCGACGGGCTGATGCGCCGGCGTATCGCCAGCATCAACGACCTGGCGATCGGGGTCGAGGACCGCTTGTTTCACTGGGACCGTGGGGACACCGGCCGCCGTCCCGACGATCATCCCGGGCTGAGCGACTTAGGTCTCTAAATCGGCGAATCCGGCAGGACCGAGCTCAGCGGCACGAAGGCGCCGTCGCACGCCGACAGGGTCGTGGCCGAAGACGGCTCGGTCTTGACCGTCACGTCGTCGGCGTCGGACGGGGTGAACACCTTGGCGAAGCTGGTCTTGCCTACCAGGGTGAGGTGGGCGGCGAAGGCGGTGCCGTCGGCCTTGGCATGTCCGGTGCTGATGCCCGGCACGCCGCTGTCCCACACCACGGTGTCGAGCGTCACCTCGACCGGCAGCTTGGCGCCGCTCTCCTCGAAGCCGCGGAAGGTCGAGACCCCGGCGCCGGACTTGCTGCCCGGGACATAGTGCAGGTCGCGCACCACGATTCCTTTGAAGTCGGGCCCCTTGAAGTCGGGCCCCCTGAAGTCGGGCCCCCTGAAGTCGGGATGGAGCTTGCCCGTTCTATCGTCGTTTTTGGCGCCGTCTTTGGCGCCGGCATCGGCGTCGAAAACGATCGGATGGGCTTCCCCTGTCATGCAGATGTGCTGGAAGACGACGTCGCGAATCTTGCCGCCACTGGTGGCATTTGAGGTCAGGCGGAGGCCGCTGCCGTCCCGGCTGCCCTTGCCGTCCATCACCAGGTCGTCGATCAGCAAATGCTCGGCGCCGCCATCGGTCTCGGGGCCCAGCGCCAGGCCGTTTCCAGAGTAGACGTGATTGTGGGCATAGGTCTGGTCGGCGCTGAGCAGCTTGCCGCCGGCCTCGATGGCGATGGCGTCGCCGCCGTCGCTGATCCAACTATAGGCCAGCAGGACGTGCATGGCATTGGCCGGCGCGAAACCATCGGTCGCCTTGACCGTGGCGGGCGTGAAGCAGGTGGCCGCCGGATTGACGTCCGGCGTCGATCCGGTGGGACAGGCATAGCCGGGCACCGAATAGACCAGGCTGGGCGCCAGGATCTTGATTTCCCAGGCGATGACGCCGTCGCCGCTGGGCGCCAGGTGGACGCCCGGGCCGTTTTCGAAGGTCACGCGATAGATCAGAAAGTCGCGGCCGCCTTCGGTCTGCACGAGCGGAAAAACCTGCGCGCCAAGACCCTGCCGGCCTTGCCACTCAATATCCCACCATGAGGCCCTGCCCTTGTTCGGACCCGACAAGAGCCGCGAGCCGCCGCGCCCGTCGACCTTGCCGTCGCCGACAATGCCGTAACGCTCCAGGTTTTTGCCCTCGAACAGGGCGTGGCACGCGGGGTGGCCGTTGTGATTATTCGTGCCGCAGTCGCCTGAGCCCGTGTCATAGTCCTTGGGGTCACGCGAGGCGAAGACGGTGACGCCCTTGTCGATCCACAGGGTGACATTCGACTTCAGGCGGATCGGCGAGATCAAAAAGCCGTCCTCGCCCTTGTCGCCCGCGACCAGCTTGACGGCGCCGACCGGGCAGGCGTCGATCGCCTTTTGCAGACGGTCGTGGTCGGGGTGGGTGTTCACGCCGTCGGCGTCGTAATCGTCAATGGAGCCGCGCTTCGAGATGATATCGGCGCTCAAGGTGGCGCAGACCTGGGTCGGCCACGACGGTTCGCGAGCGGCCCCCCATTGCGTGTGTACCGGCGCCTCGGCCGTCGACCGGGTGGGCAGGGCGGCAAGCCAGGCCGCCACCAGCCAGGCTGCAAGATGTACCGGCCTTGCGTCGCGCGGCATGTCACGGATCTCCCTAGGCTTTCCTTCGAGCTGTCGGCATCGCAATTCCTAATTTGAGTCTCGAAAGGCTGCCATATTGCGCGCAAAGAAAGTACTTTACAAAATAAAGTTCTTTATCTAAAACGGCTCCATCGCATTAGCAGGAGAGACCGTCATGCGCAGTACCGGTGTCATTGTTCTGAGCGTTTTCGCCGCCGTCTGGGCGTTCCTTGGCTTGCATACGAGCGGTCAAGTCCTGTGGGTGCAGGTCGTGCCGTTCGCCCTGTCGCTGGCCTTGACCCTGGCGGTCCTGATCATTGACCGCCATGCCGCCCGGCCGACGCCGGAAGATCGCAAGCGCATCGGCCGCACCGTGATGATCTGGAGCTTTATCGAAGGCTTGGCGATCTTTGCCGGCATCAATGTCCTGGCCAATATCGGCCACAACGAATGGACCCTGGCCCTGATCGCGGTGATCGTCGGACTGCACTTCTTCCCACTGGCCGTCGGCTTGCGCGTGCCGCTCTACTGGCTGACCGGCCTGGGCCTGATCGGTGTCGCCGCGGCCGGCGTGGTCCTGGTGCCGTCGGGCACGGTGCAGAGCGCGGCGATCGGTGTCGGCTGTGCCTCGGTACTGTACCTGACCGCCGTCATTGCCATCGCCTTCGCGCCCAAGCCGAAGATGGTCGCGGCCTAAATTCTATAGTCCTTGGCGATCGTCCGCGACGCCAGTCCCATCACCGCCATTGAGACCAGGCCGCCGATGGCGGTGGCATAGAGCCTCTGTTCGGAGCCATACAGGGCCGAGACGTGGGCCGTGTAGAGCAGCATCATCGCCGTGAAGCTGACGGCCAGCGAGAAGGCGGCGTAGCGCGCCTTCAGCAGGGCGTAGGCCACGCCGGATCCGACGACCGCCAGCACGCTGTCGAACCATTGCACCGGCGGCAGCACAAACGTCACGGCGATCGCCGCCGCGCAGCCGGCCAGGTTGCCGAGCAGGCGCTCCCATCCGCGTTGCCGGGTCAGGTGGAACTTGGGCTTCAGCACGATCAGCGCGGTCATCGGCGCCCAATAGGCCTTGTCGAGGCGCAGGCCGTAGGCGATCAGCAGGGCCGCGACCACGCTGACCGAGGATACCAGGCCGTAGACGGTCATGGCGCGCGCCGTCGCCGGGATCGCGAGGGTGGCCACGGGCTTGGGGTGGCCTTGCGGGATCAGCCGGTTCAGCGCCCACACCAGGATCATCTGCGCCAGGCCGGCGCCCAGCACGATCGAGGCGCGCACGAAGGCGATCCTGGGACTGCCGGCATAGTGGCTGGCGACCAGAAGCGCGATGGTCGCCTGTAGCGCCACCCACCACCCATCCTCGTCGATCAGCGCCAAACACGCACAGCCGGCCGCCGCCGCACCGGCGATCAACACAAAGGCGAGGAAAAAGCCACCGGTCAGCGAGCCGACCAGGGTCGCCGCCGTCATCAGCACGGCCGCGCCCAGCATCGAGCGGAGCGGACGTACGCGGCGCAGGCCGAACCCGACCGAGAAGGCGGCGCCGGCACCGATGGCGCCCGACACCGTATCGTGGGTGACCAGGCCGTACAGCAGGCACGCCGCCATGCCCGGCACGCACACGACCATGTGATGCCAGTCGAAGGGCTGGAAATAGCTCGCGAATTTGGTCAGGCGGCCGTTGGTCATCGCCGCGGTTTATCTTGGATGAGGCAAAATTTCGTAGCGGAATATTTCATATCTGCTATCTATGATAGGACTTGAAATCGTTTGCATGATCTTTTCAGTCCCGGCTGTTAATAATTTCACCATCCAGACTCGGATACATTTGGTGGCATAATGAAGCTTCTTTACCCCGCGTCGACAAGTGAAAAGCCGGCTCCCAGCCGTCTGAAGATGGCCGACATCGCCAAGTTGGCCGGTGTCTCGGTGTCGACCGTGTCGCGCGCCCTGGCCGGCAGTCCGCTGATCCCCCAGGCGCAGCGTGAGAAGATCGAAGCCATTGCCCGCGGCCAGGGCTACGTCGTCAATGCCGCCGCGCGCAACCTGCGCACGCGCACGACCCAGACCATCGGCATCGTCCTGCCCATGGGTCATGAAACGGGCCAGGCCATGACCGATCCATTCCTGATGGAAATGGTCGGCCACCTGTCGGAAGAAGTCATCCGCCGTGGCTACGACATCCTGCTGACCAAGATCGCGGCGCCCAAGGAAGGCTGGCTGCACGCGCTGATCCAATCGCACCGCTTCGACGGCATGTTGATGATCGGCCAGAGCGACCAGCATGCGATCATCGACGGCGTTGCCCGGACCTATGCGCCGATGGTGGTGTGGGGTGAGCGCCTGGCCGGCCAGCTCTACGGCACGGTCGGGCTGGACAATGTGCTGGGTGGCCGCCTGGCGGCCGAACACCTTTTGGCCTTGGGGCGGACCAGCGTCCGGTTCCTCGGACCGATCAATGTGCCCGAGGTCGACAGCCGCTATCGTGGCTATCTCCAGGCCATGGCCGAAAGCGGTGCGCCCGAGGCCGAGATGACCCAGGTCGACTGCCGCTTCACCTACGAGTCGGCCTATCAGGCCGTGCTGGGCCTGATCGATGCCGGTACCCGCGTCGACGCCCTGTTCTGCGCGTCGGACGTGGTCGCCTCCGGGGCGCGCGACGCGCTGGTTGAGCGCGGCAAGCGGATCCCCGAGGACGTTGCGCTGTGCGGCTTTGACGACGTTGCCCTGGCGCGAACCATGTCGCCGCCGCTGACGACGATCCGTCAAGACCTGGCCGAGGCGGCGCAGGTCATGGTCGACATGCTGTTCCGCCGCCTGAAAGGCGAGAGCCCGCCGTCGGTCTTCATCCCGGCGCGGCTGATCGTCCGCGAATCAACCGTCGGCAAGGCTTAAGCGAAGCATAAGTCTTGCCGGGCCTCCCCGACTTGATCGGGGAGGGGGACCGCGCGCCTTCTTCAGGCGCGTGGTGGTGGGGTTTCTTACTTACGCGAGCTCATTTGCCTACACATACTCACTCACATCCCGTTCCCCCAGCCGTTTCGCGCTCGGATCCCGCCACGCACTGACGGCCAGCCCTATGAACAACAGCAGGGCCAACCCGGTCGCCAGGCCAAAGCCTGACGCCGGATGGCCGGTACGGTCGTCGATCAGGCCCATGGCCAGCGGTGCGAAGACGGCGCTCGTGCATGTGAAGAACAGGATGATGCCGCCGGCGGCGCCGTGTTCGGCCTTGGCAAAGCAACTGATCCCCTTGGAATTGAGCGTCGGGTAGATGACCGACATGAAGAGGCCCGAGGCGGGCAGGGTGATCACCGCCACGTCCACCCCGCCGACCAGGGCCGCGGCGAAGCAGGCAAACACCGCAGCGGACGCCACGGTCAGGACCGTCGTCCAGCGCAGCCGCGCCAGCAGGACGGCGCCCAGGAAGCGCCCGGCGGCGCGCAGGACGAAAAACGCCGTCAGGGCATAGGCGCAAAGCCAGGTCAGGGCGCCGTGATAGGCCGCAAGCCAGGTCGGCATCCACACGTAGACCGCCGCCTCGACCCCGACATAGAGCATGGCACCGGCGCTGAACACCAGGCAGAGCGGATCGCGCAACACTTTCAGCGTTTGTCCGGGCTTGGCCCCAGACGCCTTCGCCCGGGAGGGGCTCGGATAGCGCAAGCCCCGGGCCAGGCCGATCAGGACGAGGCACAAAGTACCGGCCAGGGCTTAGAGCCATGTCCACGAAGCGCCGCCGAGCCGCAACCGCGTCACGACGGCCGGGCCGATGATCGCACCCAGGGCAAAAAAACCCTCGACCCTATTCATGGTGCGGGTATGCGCGGCGGTCGATGTCGAAATATCGCCGATCAGGGCCAGGGCCCCCGTCTTGAACAGGCCTATGGCGGCGCCGGCGACGAACATCAGGGCGACGAAATAGGGAAATTGTCGGCAGGCCACGATGCCGAAGGCGGTGGTGGCGAACACCAAAAGCCCGAGGATAATTGCCGTCTTGCGCCCCAGCCGGTCGGCGAGAAAACCCAGGCCCAGGCCGGACAGGGCGATGCCGGCCATGCCGGCATACTGGAAGGCGCCGGCCGCCGCCAGGCTGAGACGGAAGCTTCCGGTCAGGGCCGGAATGATCACGCCGACGGAATCTGTCGTCATCGCGAACATCATGAACATCAGATAGGTCAAAAGCCTGAGCAAGATCGGATTGGGGCTTGCGGTTTGGCCTGGCGGCATTGCGACCCCTTCGGTCCTGCTGGGGCTGTAATACACCCAAAAATTGTTTAGTACACGCTAAAGAAGAGTTTGTATCCGGCAATATTCATGCGATAGGCGAACGCAGATTACCGCCTCAGACACCGCCACAATCGACATACCGTAGCCATTTTCGACAGAACGGCGAAAAATATTTCGAACTGCAAACGATTGCAGGCTATGTGCTATTGTGATAATTATATGAAATACGGGTAATCGAAGATCCGGCCCAAGCCCATAGTCTTTCACGCGTTTTGGCGAGTATGCCATATCGGAAAGGCGATGTGCAAACGGTTGTAATATCGACGTTACTTGTATGGCTCTCAATACACGGAAGCCTCACGCCCCGCCGGCCACCCCCTCACCCCTGACGCGCCGGCGGGGCGGCTTTTCTGCAAGAGGCTTGTGTCCCTTTGTTCACTTCGTCTGCGCATTCAAAGTCCATGTCCGATGTCTCAAGTCCCGGCGAAGATCAGGCCGGATCTGCCGATCTCGACCATTGGCCGGACCTTGACCACTGGTATGCCGCGCGCGAAGCCCTGGGGCGCCTGTACGGCAAGACGTCCGGTCACAATTTCCCCGTGCTGATGGCGGAGATCGCGCGCCGTATCGCCGACGCGTCAGTCGCCCGCCGCGCCGAGCTGCGCGCGCGCGACGCCCGCCGCCGCGACGATCCCCTATGGTTCAAGCGCCCGGGGCGCCCGGCCTATAGTGCCTATGCCGATCGCTTCGGCGGCACCTTGAAGGGCTGCCTCGATCGTATTCCCCATCTTCAGGCCCTCAATGTCGGGGTCTTTCATCCTTTGCCGCTGCTCAAGGCCCGCGACGGCGACAGCGATGGCGGCTTCGCCGTGGCCGATTTCGCCGAGGTCGACCCCAAGCTCGGCACGTTCGACGACCTGAAGACCCTGGCCGGCGCCTTGCGCCGCGCCGACATTTCGCTGGTGCTCGACGTCGTCTGCAATCATACGGCGCGCGAACACGCCTGGGCGCAAGCCTGGCTGGCCGGCGACCCCGACTATGCCGATTTCTATATCGCCATCCGTGACGAGGCCGAGCTGGCCGCCTGGAGCGCCCATCTGGTCGATGCCTTTCCCACGACGGCGCCCGGCAGCTTCACCTGGTGCGAAGACATTCAGGGCTGGGTCTGGACCACTTTCAACGATTTTCAGTGGGACCTGAACTACGCCAATCCGCGCGTCTTCCTGGCCATGCTCGATGTCTTTCTAGACTTGGCCAATGCCGGGGTCGACGGCTTCCGGCTCGATTCGGTGGCCCACCTGTGGAAGACCAAGGGGACGAACTGCCGCAACCTGCCGCAGGCCCACGACATCATCGGCGCGCTACGTCACCTGATCGCCCTGGTCGCGCCGGGCACCTTTCTGCTGGCCGAGGCGAGCGAAGCGGCGCGCGACGTGGTGCCGTTCTTCGGCAGTGAAGCAGCGCCGCAATGCCACCTGGCCTATAACAACACGGCGATGACCGCGCTGTGGGCGGCCCTGGCGGAAGGCGACGGCGCCATCTTCGACGCGGCGCTCAAGGCCACGGCGCAAAAGCCGGCGCACGGCCATTGGCTCAACTATGCGCGCGGTCACGGCGACATCGTCTGGAACGCGCTCGACCCTATGGCCGACAAGCCGCGCCAGAAACGCTGGACGCGGTTTTATGCGGGCGGCGAAAGCTTCGCCGACGGCTTGTCGTTTCAAGCCAATGCCGGCGAGGCGGCGTCGATCTGCGGCATGGCGTCCAGTCTCTGTGGCGTCGCGGACGACGCCTTCGGGCTCGACCGGCTGAAGCTGGTCTACAGCATTGTCTATGCCCTGGACGGCGTGCCGATGATCTACATGGGCGACGAGATCGCGCTACCCAACGATCGCGCCTTCACCGGAACCGATGCCGACGTGCGCTGGCTGCATCGGCCGGCGATGGACTGGGACGCCGCCGGCATCGCCACGATCGACACGACGCCCCAGGGCGAAATGTATGCCTATCTGCGCATGCTGAGCGAGATCTTGATGGCCATGCCGGGCATGGCCGAGGCCGGGCCGGCCCTGCCGCTGGCCGGCCGTGACGGACCGGTGCTGGCCTTCGCCCGCACCTTGGCCAAGGGCCGCTTCCTGTGCGTGGCCAACCTGTCGGACGACAATCAGATGGTGCGGTTGCGCCGGCCCTCGACCGACCTGTTCGACGGCCTGCGGCTGGCCGGCGCCACGTCGATTCCGCCATGGCAGGTGCTTTGGCTACACGAGATTTAGAGGTCGGGGTGAGCGCACGACGCCTGGGTGACAAGCCCTGGCAGCTCTGCATCATCTCCTGCGCGGGGGAAAACGGCGGCCGGATGGCCGCCGTTTTCTTTTTTGGCGGTTGACTCGCGTCTCCCATATTATACACTTGGTATACAAGAAATGGGATTTTAATCCCTCACGCAGGGTTGAAGGGGAAGGGCATGAGCATTGCGCGGTTCGTCGACGCTCACGTCCACCTGTGGCAGCTGGACCATTTGTCCTATCCCTGGCTGAACCCGCCGTTTTCCGATGACGGTCCCAATGGCAGTGTCGAAGCCATTGCCCACGACTACGGCCTCGCCGACTATTTCAAGGACGCTGGCGACTACCCGGTTGCCAAGCTGGTGCACATCGACGCCGGCGCCGACCCCAGGGATGCGGTGGCCGAAACGCGTTGGCTACAGGGTTTGGCCGATACCGGTTCAGGTTTTCCGCAGGCCATCGTCGCCTTCGCCGCGCTGAACGATCCCGACGTCGAAAGGCTTTTGGCAAACCACGTCGAAAGCCCGAACGTTCGCGGCATCCGCCATATCGTCAACTGGCACCCTGACCCGAAGAAAACCTATACGGCTCAGAACCTGCTCGACGATGACGCCTTCGCGCGCGGCTACGCCCGGTTGGCCCGGTACGGCCTGTCGTTCGACCTGCAAATCTATCCCAACCAGATGGAACAGGCCTATCGGTTGGCGGGCGCCCATCCCGACGTGCCGGTGATCCTCAATCACATGGGCATGCCGGTCGACCGCGATGCCGCAGGCATCGCCGCCTGGACAAGCGGCATGCGTCTTCTGGCCACGCTGCCACACGTCGCGACCAAGATTTCGGGGTTGGGCTTTATCGACCGTCATTGGACGCCAAACGCGATGCGGCCGGTGGTGCTGGAAACGATCGAGGCCTTCGGAACGGATCGGGCCATGTTCGCCAGCGACTTTCCGACCGACAAGCTGTTCAACGGTTATGCGCGCCAGCTTGAATTCTACGACGCCGTCACCCGCGACTTCAGCCTGACCGAACGCGACGCCGTGTTCGCCGGCAATGCCGAACGCCTCTACCGGATCTAAGGAGCTTCCATGAACCCGAACCCCCTGCTGGGCGTGATCTTCCACTGGCTGGGCGGCCTGTCCTCGGCCAGCTTTTACGTACCGTACAAGCGCATTCGCCTGTGGTCATGGGAGATTTTCTGGCTGACCGGCGGCATCTTCTCGTGGGTCATCGCCCCGTGGATCGGCGCCCTGGTCGGCACCAAGGACCTGTTCCATGTTCTGGCCGCCGGCTCGATGGCGCCGGCGACCGTTTGGGGCGTCACCGTCCCCTGTTATGTCGCCTGCATCCTGTGCGGCGCGCTATGGGGCGCCGGCGGCCTGACCTTCGGCCTGACCATGCGCTATCTCGGCCTGTCGCTGGGCATGGCGGTGGCGCTGGGCCTGACGACGGTCATCGGTACGCTGGGACCGCCGCTGCTGAACGGGACATTGGGCGCCGTGGCGGCCAAGCCCGGCAGCTTTTACACCTTTCTCGGCATCGCTGTGGTTCTGGTTGCGATCGGAATCGTCGCCCTGGCCGGTCATTTCAAAGAAAAAGAACTGCCCAGCGACGCGGCGGGCCGCAGCGAGTTCAACCTGACCAAGGGCCTGCTGATCGCCGTTTTCTCGGGCGTGATGTCGTCCTTCTTCGCCTTCGGCCTCGACTTCGGCACGCCGATCAAGGACGCCTCGCTGAAGGCGGGTACGGGCCAGCTGTGGGGCGGTCTGCCGGTGCTGTGCGTCGTGCTGATCGGCGGCTTCGCCACCAACCTGGTCTGCAGCTTGTACCTGATCCTGAAGAATGGCTCGGCCGCGCAATGGTGGGGAAAATCCACTGTCCCGGCCGAACGCGTGCCCCTGGCGGCCAATTACGGGCTCGCGGCGCTCGGCGGGACGCTCTGGTACTTCCAGTTCTTCTTCTACACCATGGGCGAAAGCCAGATGGGCAAGTTCGGCTTTTCCTCGTGGACCCTGCACATGGGCTCGATCATCCTGTTCTCGACCCTTTGGGGCTTCGCGCTCAGCGAATGGAAGGGGACGTCGGCCAGGACCCGCGCCCTGGTCTGGCTGGGCATCCTGTCCCTGGTCGCTTCGACCATCATCATCGGCTACGGCAACTTCATTGCCTCGAGAGCGGGCTGATTACGCGATTACCGGTTTTTGACGAAGCGATCGGGCCTCCCGCATCGGTTCGTGCGTGGCAGATGGCTATATAGGTCTTTGAATTCGCACAACCATTGAGGCCAGCCGTGCCGGACATCCGACGCCATATCGTCATTACCGGCGCCGAATCCGGGATCGGCGCCGCTTGCGCCCAGGCCTTCGGCCAGGCCGGCGACCATGTCACCATCCTCTACCACAGCGATGCCGCCGCAGCCGAGGCCAGCGCGCAAGCCGTCCGCACGGCCGGCGGCGAAGCGCTCAGCGTGCAATGCGCCGTCGACGATCCGGCTTCGGTCGACGCGGCTTTCAAGGACATGGAGGCGCGCGTGGGCCCGGCCTCGGTCCTGGTCAATTCGGCGGGCGTCAACATGTCGGGCACCACGGTGCGCAATATGACGGTCGAGACCTGGATGCGGACGCTCGGCACCGATCTCAGCGGCGCCTTTCTGGTCTCCAAGCGCTTCCTGGCGGGTTTGGGCGATGTCCGCCCGGCCGCCATCATCCATATCTCGTCGATCCACGCCTTTGCCGTCCGCGCCGGCGGGGCCGACTATTGCGCCGCCAAGGGCGGGCTTACCAACCTGGTGCGCACCCTGGCGATCGAGGAGGGGACGACCGGCGTGCGCGTCAACGCCATCGAGCCCGGCATGATCCTGACGCCGATGAACAGCCGCGCCGAGAGCAACGAAGCCGTCCGCCACGAGATGGAGACGCACATCCCGTTGAACCGCGCCGGCCGGCCGGAAGAGGTGGCCAACCTGGCGCGCTGGCTGGCCTCGGACGAGGCCGCCTACATCACCGGCGCCTCCATCGTCATCGACGGTGGTTTGTCCCTATTGGCGGGGTTGGGCGCATGAAGGATTTCAACGACATGAAGGATACAGGCGATTCCCGAGCGGATTCGGTCACCGGCGACCGCAAGGAAAAGATGGCGGCCAGTTCGAACCGCGTCGATTTCAATATCGAGGACCTGCAGACGGTCACCCTGACCGGCCCCGAGGCCTTGATGGCCCGCGACCTGATGAGCCCCTATGTCTGGATGGAGCCCGACGGCCGCTATGGCATGATGGTGCGCGCCGTGCCGGCCGCCGGCCAGCCGCGTACCGATACCGGCCAGATCTGGGCGGGCTGGAGCGACGATGGCGTGACCTTTGCCATGAATGCTGAGCCCTCCCTGGTGGGCAGCAAGGCGGAGCGCGACGCCGGCGGTGTCGAGGATCCGACGGTGCTGCGCCTGAAGGACGGGACCTATGTCGTCTATTATACCGGCGTCAATGCCGACATGGCGCATGGCGAGATGTTCTATGCCACCGGCCCGTCGCCGGACAAGCTGACCAAGGCCGGCGTCGCCCTGGCCTCGACCAAGACCATGGGCAATACCAAGGAAGCCACCATTGGCCGCACCGCCGAGCATGAATGGCGCCTGTTCTACGAATATGCCGCGGACGATGCCTCGCGCATCGGCCTGGCCATCGGCGACGACGTCGGCGGTCCCTGGCACGAGCAGCCGACGCCCTTCATGCCGCGCGAGGACGGCTGGGACAGCTGGCACCTGTCGCCCGGGCCGATGCTGATGGACGATCCGGACACGCCGGTGATGTTCTATAATGGCGCCACGCAAGACGCTCGCTGGCGCATCGGCTGGATCGCCTTCGACCGCGATTGCCGAAAGGTGGTCGACCGCTGCCTGCAGCCGCTTCTGACCCCGCCGCCGGTCGGTGACCGCACGGCGACGGACATCGCCTTTGCCGCCTCGGTCATCGTCCAGGGCGGCGAGACCTGGCTCTACTATTCGTTGGAAGATCGTCGCCTGTCGCGGGCGTTGCTCCGACGGAGTTAAGCGGCAGGTTTGCTGCCGACGCTCAAGTCATAGCCCCTTTTGGCGACATGGCGGTCGGTGATGACGATGCGCAGGCAGTTGCCCATGGCCTCGGCCGATTGCAGGTCCGCTCCCAGCAACAGCGCGGTATTCCAGAACGAGCCGGCGATCGGCGTCAGGGTCAGGTAGCGGTCGCCGCGGCGGGTGGCAAAGCCGTGGACCGGCACGTTGACGACCTGGGCGGCACTATCGTCATTGCGGTCGAAGGCGCCCTTGTCGTCGGTGACCTTGACCGGCACCGTCGCGTCGTAAGGCCTGAGCGGCTCCCAGCCGGCCCGGGTCAGGGCGGCGTTCCATGAGGCTTCCGAGAAACAGATATTGTTGTCCATATTGCCGGCGACATCGAGTTCGAACAGCACCTCTTCAGGGACGAACGGCCGGTCGAAGTGATAATTGCTGCTGTTCTGGCTTCTGGAATACTGGAAGAGCGTGGCGCTGAACGGCAGGGCCTGGCCGCCGCCCACCTGGAAGATCCGCGAGCAGACGGCGCCGCACGGCTGGTCGACCGTGCCCTCATTGGTGCCGAGCGTGCCCTGGACGTCGCCGATACTGGTCTGGGTATTAATCGTGCTGACAAAGGCCTCGGCCTTGTTTTGCAGCGAGACCAGTTCGATCGCCGGATTGGCCGCCTGAGCCATAGCGAAGGTGGGCAAGGCCGCGATCATCGCCGTCGCCGCCAGAATTTTGAATGTCATCATCCGTCCCTCCGTCTTGCCGCAATTACGGGCGTGTGGCTTCCGCAAGTGGCACAGGGTTCAGGTGGTTTTGCGGCGGCTCTTTTTCCGGATTGCAAGAATCGGCCGGGCGTCGCGTCCTCAGGCGTCGGGTTTCCAGAAGCGGTCTTCCGGGGCAATCGCCGCGCGCCAGGCCAGCAGCTCTTCGGCGGCCGCCACCATGACCGGGACGTTCGGATCGTCGGGCTTCGCCGCGGCAAAGCTTTCCAGGCCGTCGCGCCAGGCTTGCCATCTGGCGGTCGAGGCCAGGCGGTCCGGGTTTTCGTAGAGGCCGTTAAGGGGGGCGGGAAACACATCCGGGATGCCGCTGGGCTGTTGGAAATAGAGCTGCCATTTGCGCGGCAAGGCGTCCTGGACGCGCGGATCGAAGAGGCTCAAGCCCTGCCGGTCGCACAGGTCGTCAAGACGCGCCCGCGTGGCGTCATCCATCGGTTCGAACAAGGGCGTGCGGGGTTTGGTGCCGGGTTCGGTCATCGTGTTGCTCGCGAAAACGGCACACGATACCACGCTTCCGTGCCCGGATTAATGCGAGAATACATTGTAGGAAAGTGGTGGTTGGAGGCGGGATCGAACCGCCGACCTGTGGGTTATGAATCCACCGCTCTAACCATCTGAGCTACCCAACCGCACCAAAACGGTGGGCCGAAGTCGACACCGTTCGCGAGAGCGCACGGCTATAGCGAAAAGGTTCCGGCCTATCAAGGGCTCTTGATCAATATCGGTGCAATTTGTTCAAGCACGGTCTTCAGCCGCTGCGTTCCAGCCTCGAGGCTGAAATGGTCGAGCGCGTTGGTTTGGGCCATGGCTGCTTGGCGCAGTGTGCCGTTCCAGTCTTCGATGGCTTTGGCGATGGCGTTGGCCAGGGCCGCGTCGTCTTCCGGCGGGACCAGCTGGCCGAGCGCGCCGCCTTCCAGGATTTCCTTGGGGCCGTCGATGTCGGAGGCGATGACGGGCACGCCGGCGGCCATCGCTTCGGCGACGACCAGGCCGAACGGCTCGACGCGCGACGGCAGGACGAACAGGTCGAGCGTCGCCAGATAATCCGCCGCCGGGCTGACCCAGCCGGTGAACGCGACCTGGTCATCCAGGCCAAGGTCCGTCGCCATCGCCCGCAGCGCCGCCATTTCTGGCCCGTCGCCGGCGATCCTCAGCCGCGCCGCCACGCCCCGGTCGCGTAGCCGCGCGAAGGCCTCAAGCATAATATCGATGCCCTTGTTCTCATGCAGCCGGCCCAACGTACCGATTACCACGGCCCCTCGGGGCGCGGACTTGACGGCGCGCGCCGCCAGTGGCGCGAAATTGAGCACGTCGAAGACGGCAAGCGAGGGGTGGGCGGCCCGCAGGTTGCCCGACACCGAGGCGCTGACCGAAATCACCGCGCGCAGACGATCGACCTGGGGCTTGTGGCGAAAATTATGCACGACCTGCACGGTCTTTTGCGCTGTGCCGGTGAAGGGCAGCAGGGCGATGCCGGTCGGGCGGTTGCCGTGGGCCAGCACGATGTCCGGCCCGAAGCGGGCATTCACCGACCGCAATCGTAGAGCCGCGCGCGGGTCGTGATTGATCCGCGCCTCGACCGGCTCGAACTCCTCGGGCGCCATCTCGCCCGCCATCACGGCCTCGGCGAATATGCCCTTCGGATGACCGAGGCTCAGGACGTCGAACCCGGCCCGGCGCAGGGCCTGGTGATAGCGCAGGGCCATGGTCTCCACGCCGCCACGCACCTCGGCCAGCATGATATTGACGATCCGCATCGCTTTCGAACTCTTTGGCCGGGGGAGAGCCCTCTTTTCTCCTCCCCATTTGGGACAAATGGGGAGGTGGCGCGGCGCTCGCCCCTCTTGGGGCGAAGTCCGCGACGGAAGGGTTACTTTCCGGCGCCAAAGAAAGCTCCATCGCTCGCAAGTGACCCCTCCGTCATCGACGCGCCCTTCGGGCTTGCGATGCCACCTCCCCATTTTAACAAAATGGGGAGGAGAAAAGAGGGTGTGGCGCACCTTAGCGTAAAACGAAGACGAGACAGAAGATAGTCTTCATCCCGAACCTCGCATTGCCTTTATTTTGCCGCCAGCGGGTGGAAATTTGCGTCCAAAGCGCTCATGAAAGGCTCTAGCGGGATTTTATAGCCGTTCAAGGGGAAGAATTTGTCCGATTTGATCGATGAGCTCGACGCCCGCATCCTGGAACTGATCCAGGAGGACGCCTCCGTGTCGGTGGCCGACCTGGCGGAACGCGTCGGCCTGTCGCCCTCGCCGTGCTGGCGGCGCATCAAGCGGCTGGAAGATCTCGGCGTCATCCGTAAGCGCGTCACCGTGCTCGATCCCGACAAGCTGGGCCTGGGCTTCGAAGTCTACGCCGCGGTCAAACTTTCCCTTCCGTCGCGCGCCAATCTCGAAGCCTTCGAGGCTAGGCTCGAAGACTGGCCGGAAGTGGTGTCGTGCGCCACTGTCACCGGACACGAAGACTATATGTTGCGCATCATGACGCGTGACATGCATGCCTATGACGACTTTTTACGTGACAAGCTGCTCGCATCGGACCTGGTGTCGGGCGTCGAAAGCCGCATTATCATGCGCTCGGTCAAAATGACGACGGCGGTGCCGATCGGCCTGGCCCTGGGCTTGCGCAACGCGGCCTCAGGCAGTGGTCACGCCACAAAAGACACTCACCGCGATCGCCATCCGGACCCTTTGGGAGGGGACAAATGATCGGATATACAGCACTTGCCAGTCGTTTTCTGGCCAGTCGTTTTCTGGCTCGTCGTTTTCTGGCCCGCCGTTTTCTGACCCTTGGCCTGGTGGCCGCCGGCCTCGCCGGCACGGCGCACGCCCAGAGCGTCGATCCGACGTCGGATCTGGGCCAATTCCGCGCCGCGCGCGAACAGGGCATGAAGGCGCTCGATGCCCACGACATGACCGGCGCCCTGGCCGCCTTCGACAAGGCCGAGACCTTTATTCCCGACTCGCCGTCGATCCTGTTGTTGAAGACCCAGGCCTTTCTCGCCGAGAACCGCAAGGACCAGGCGCACGACGAACTGGTGGCCTACGAAAAGCGCGGCTACGTCGTCGACATCCAGAAAAATCCCGATTTCAACGCCGTATGGGACAGCGATCTGGAGGCCTTGCAGGCGGCCAATACCAAGGCCGTCGGCGAGATGCATCCGGCGGCCAACCTGAGCGGTTTCGTCCTGGGCGAAGGCCTGGCTTCCGGTGGTGACCGCCTGTACCTGTCCGGCGTGCGTAACGGCAGCGTCATGGTGGTTTCGGCTCAAGGCGCAAAGCCGTTGATGAGCTTCCGGCCGGGCGTCGCCGCCTACGGCCTGGGCGTGCACGGCGGCAATCTATGGGCCGCCACCGCCGCCTCGCGCCAGACCAAGGGGTATGAGGCCCGGGCCGACGTCAAGTCGAAGATCGTCGTCATCAATCCGGCCAACGGCGCCATCATCAACAGCTTCGCCGACGCCGCCAAGGACCGCAATTTCGGGCATATCCTGCTGGGGCGCGACGATCTCTACGTCGCCGATACCAATCACGGTGAGGTGCTCAGGCTGAACGGCTATGCCGGCGCCTTCCAGGTCCTGATCCCCGAAGGTTATTTCGATACGCCCGAGGCCATGGCCGAGAACGCCGACGCCTCGGCGCTGATCGTCTCGGACTTCATCGCCGGCCTCTATCGCGTCGACCTGGCCAAGGGCACGTTGACCCATATCAAGCCGCCGGCGGGGGGAACCCTGCTCGGCCTGTCGCAACTGGTCCGCGACGGCAATGACCTGATCGGGGTCGAGACCGGCTTCAAGCCCAATCGCGTGGTGCGGTTGCATATGTCGCCGGACTGGTCGTCGGTCGACAGCGAAGAAGTGCTGCTGCGCTCGGACGACGCCCTGGCCCAGCCGACGGGCGGCGTGATCGAGGACGGCCACTTTATCTTCATCGCCAATAGCCAGTGGAACAATCTCGACGCGCGGGGCAACCCGCTGAACGAGACGCCCGAGCCGGTGGTGATCGGCTCGATCCAGATCGATCCCTAGTCTGACTGATCCCTAATCCGAAACGTGCGCCATGCTTTTCGGAAAGCGCTCAAGCTCGTGCAAGGTGGTTGCCGGACCCGTTTCGCGATAGCTGATCTCGCCGGGCGCGACGGGCGCATGGCAACTGCCGCACCAGGTTTCCGGGATCAGGGTATGGCCGCAGCGCGTATGGATATATTCGCCGCCGGGATCGACCTCGCCATAAACATGGTGCTTGCCCCAATGCATCATGTGCACCACCAGCGGGCGCAGCGCCTCGCCCTTTGCGGTCAGCCTATATTCGTAGCGTGGAGGACGCGCGCAATATTGCTTGGCTTCGAAGACCCCGGCCGCGGTCAGCGACTTTAGCCGCGCCGCCAGGACGTTGCGCGCCAGGCCCAGGCCGTCCTGCCATTGCTCGAAGCGGGTCTTGCCGCTCAAGGCGTCGCGAATGATGAGTAGCGTCCAGGGTTCGCCGATAATGTCGAGGCATGCGGCGACCGCGCAGCTTTCCCGGGAATAGTTGGCGGATCGGCCCATGCGTTGACAGCCCTTTGGCTTTTGGCGCTTAATTTATGTGGCCAGACCACAGCATGGAAACTCTGAAGAAAAAGTTAGCGTCGTATTTGCAAACCATTGTTATTCAACGGATTGCCTGGCAAAATTGGTCAATGAAGCGGTAATGCCCTCATGTTGCGTAGGGGCTTGGCGAGAGGTTTTGGTGTAATAATACCGGTTAGCTTACGGGTTGACCGCGTAAAGGGCGGCCACGGCGTGGGCCAGCAGGCTGTCATTGCTATGCACGAAGTCCTGGTCGAACTTGGCGCCGGTCCAGTGGATCAGGACGCTGGTCGAGCCGTCGAGGCCCAGCAGGACCGAATCGTGGTCGGCCTTCAGCTTGCCCTGTTGGCAATCGCTGGAATAGGTGCCGCAGTCGGTGGCGTAGGTGGCGCCGGCATGGACGACCTGAAGGTTTGGCGTCGCTGAGCCCGCAACGTCGAGGCTGGTGATGCGGACGTCCTGGACGCCGTCGGCGCGGTTGAGGCGCACGTGCACGGCGACGCGGCCCGTGTCGGCTTCGGTCACCAGGTAAAGCTGGTCGACACGGCCGTCGCCGTCGAAATCGCCGCTGCGCTCCACGGGCGCGACCGTCGCCGGCGCATGGAAATTCGGGGTCAAGGTCGAGGCACCCGCCATCGACGACGCACCCACGGCCACAAGGACCCCGGCGGCCGAAACCGCCTTAACAATCGAACGTAAGCTCACCGCCACTACCTTTGGTTTCCCAGCCCCCCGGCGGCTTATGTGCCGTTCCGGTACAGGCTTGTTATTTCTGCGATTTGTCTCGCAGTTTACGTGCCATTAACCATAGTTGTGCGGGTGCGTAAAGCGCCGTTAACGCTTTTGTGACTCCCCCCTTCGCCCATATCCAGAAAGGATGGGCTACGGGGGGGATGCCCCCGGGTGCATCGCCGTCGGCTGTGGCGAAGGGGGTTGACGGACGACGTTCAATTGATCGGGGCCGAATAGCAGCCACGACAGGTCGAGATGGCTTTGGTCGTCGCGCTGTGTCTGCATCAGCGCCACCAGGGCGGCGGGTCCGAGGGTGAGTAATAGCATGCGAGTCTCCATATTTTGCAAATGAGAATAATTCGCATTTATGGTTTGGCAAGCGGCAAGTTTGTCGCGGGCCTCGGTTTAACGAGATCGTGAGCGCTAGGCTGCGGCCGTTGTGCTGGCGATAAAGCCACCGCCGAGTACGCGCATGTCGTCGGCGACGTCATAGAGCACGCAGGCCTGGCCCGGGGCGACGCCTTCTTCCGGGGCGTCGAATTCGATCGCGATGCCGTCCGGGTCCGCGACCAGGCGCGCCATGACCGGCGGCCGCGTCGAGCGTACGCGCGCCAGCACGGATGTACCGGCCAGCGCCGCCTCATCGAACGCGCCGTCACCGAGCCAATTGGTTTCCTTGAGCCGCAGCCGGCGCGTCAGCAGCGCCTCGCGCGGGCCGACCAGGACCTCGCGCGCCTCGGGGTCGAGCTTGACGACGAACAGGGGCTCGCCGACGGCGACATTGAGCCCGCGGCGTTGGCCGATCGTGTAGCCGGTAATGCCCTCGTGCGCGCCCAAGACGCGACCGTCGACGTGGCGGATGGCGCCGGGTTCGCGACCCGATCCCTTGGCGTGACCGGCGGGGCGCAGCTTGTCGATCAGGTTGGTGTACTTGCCTTCCGGCACGAAGCAGATGTCCTGGCTGTCGGGCTTGTGGGCGATCTTCAGGCCCAGTTGGCGGGCGATGTCGCGCACCTTGGGCTTTTCGATGCCGGCCAGCGGGAAACGCAAAAAGTCGAGCTGCTCGCGCGTCGTGGCGAACAGGAAATAGCTCTGGTCGCGGCTAAGGTCGGCGCCGCGGCGCATCGAAATATGGCCTTGGTCATCGGCGCGGCCGACATAGTGTCCGGTCGCCATGGCCGCGGCGCCCAGGTCCTTGGCCGTCGCCAGCAGGTCGTGGAACTTGACCGACTGGTTGCAGCGAATGCACGGCACCGGGGTCTCGCCGCGCAAATAGCTGTCGGCGAACTCCTCGATGACCGCGTCGCGAAAACGGCTTTCATAGTCGAGCACGTAGTGGGCGATACCGATCTTTTCGGCGGCGACACGGGCGTCGTGAATGTCCTGGCCGGCGCAGCAGGCGCCGGTCTTCTTCAACGCCGCGCCATGGTCGTAAAGCTGCAGCGTCACGCCGATGACTTCGTAGCCGGCATGGTGGAGCAGGGCGGCGACCACGGTCGAATCGACGCCGCCGGACATGGCGGCAACCACGCGCGCGCCCTGCGGCAAGCCCACGGCCTCACGCGTTAAGGCAACGCAGGCATCGAAATCGGCAGGGCTCAACAGGGGTACGGGGCACTCGGTCATCGCCGCCATATAGGCTAAAGCCGGCAAATTTGCTAGGTCTGGGCCGGGAGATGACGATGAGCGACGATTGGAAGGCGGCAATCGATGATCTGTACACGGTGTTCGCCTGTTACCGGCGTCCCGCCGTGATGGATGCGTCGCCGGTTCATGACGCCGTGGCGATGATGCGCGATCTGACTTCCGTGCCCTTGCGAGCATTGCCGGCCGAGGCCCTGGGCGCCTATGCCGGCTCGGCCCTGACCACGGTGGGCTCTGAAGGCGACTACCGCCATTTTCTGCCACGGATCATCGAGCTTTCCCTCACGCCCCAGGGCTGGATGGGCCTCGATCCGGAGGTCATCGCCGGCAGGCTCATCTATGGCCATTGGCTTAAGTGGGCCGACGATGCACAGGTAGCGATTTTGCGCGCTTTCACCGCGGCCTGGATCGAGACGAGAGGGCGGGACGTCAATAGCGTCGATTCGACGAGTCATTTATGCGCCCTGGCGATCCTGGGGCAGGACGTCGCAGTCCTGCTTGATGCCTGGCTGTCTCCGGCATCGGCCGCGGAGGTCGGTCAGATGGCGCGACACCTCATGATGGCCGCCAATCTGAAGCGTGAGGTCTATTGGAAGCAGGCTGGCGCGGTAAGCCGTAAAGCTTTGTGGGACTGGGCCCGCAGCCAGGTGGTTCAGGATGAATTGCAAGCGGGTGCGGTTCGCTTTCTCGCCGACGATGACCTGTGGCAGATCGACCAGGCATTCATTGAAATCTCTGGAGCCGCGGAGCTCGAAGCTTAGCTACGGCCTGCGCCTTACTTCAGATAATTCAACAACGAATACTGGTTCAGCGTCGACAGGACCTGGGCCGAGGCCTGCACCGCCACCTGGGCCTGTTGCAGATTGCTGTAGGCCGTCGCCAGGTCGGCGTCGGTGATGCTGCCGACTTGGGACTGCAATTGCGTGACCTGGCCCTGCAGTGAGGTCGTGGTGTTGGACACCGTCGTCTGCAGGGTGCCGTTCAGCGCTTGAGTCGATAGCAATTGCGTATATTCGCTCGAAAACTCCTGGGCCTTTTGGGTCAGGAAGGTCTTTTGCGCGGTGGTCATGTTGGCGCCGAACGGACCGTCGGGATTATTGTCGTTGAACTGCTGGATGTCCTGGAAGGTCTGCAGCATCTGCTGGCCGAGGTCGGACGCCAGCATGCCGGTCTGCACCGAGGTATTGGTGTCGATCTGCGACGTCTTCTTGACCGAGCCGTTGACGAAGGCCGTGCTGGCATTGCCCGGCAGGGCGCCCAGCGCGCTCAGCGAGGTAACGGTCACCGGCGGCGTCGAATTATTGCCGCCGCCGAACAGGTACTGGCCGTCGGACTGGTAGTTGAGGCCGTCGAGCGCCTCGCCGAAATCGCCGCTCAGCGCCGTCATCACGGCGGTGCCGTCGCCGCTGGCCAGGGCGGACATGATGCTCTGCTGGGCGTCGGACGCCGCGCCCGACGTCGTGGTCAGGGCCGAGTCCTGGTCGGTCAGGCGATTGGACACGCTGCCGGCGATGCTGAGGTAGCCGTTCGTCTGGGCCAGCGTCGACTGGTACGAGGCGATGACCTCGCTGGTGCTGCCGAAGCCCTCCAGGTCGGTGGCGATCTTCTGGGTCGAGACCTGGTTGTTGGCGGTCTGCTGGCTTTGCTGGGCCGTGTTCAGGTTATTGAGGGCCGAGGTCCAGCTGTCTGCGGTGGAAATACGCATGATCTTACGTTCCTACCATGTTCATAAGGACGGTGAACATGTCCGACACCGCCTGCACCAGTCGGCCGGACGCGCTGTAGGCCTGCTGGTAGGTGGTCAGGTTGACGAGTTCGTCGTCGAGGTTGACGCCTTCGGAGGCGCTGCGCCGCGATGTGGCTTCGGTAAGCTGGGCGTCGGCGGTATCGCTGGCCGACTTCGCATTGGCCGACAGGTCGCCGACAATGCCGGCCAGGTTGGCCCCGTATTCGGTCACTGACGACGATCCCCCGCCGCTGAGCGAGGTCGCGTTGAAGTTCATCTGCACGTTGCCGGCATTGGCCAGCAAGGTCCCGCCGCTGCCGTCGGAGGCTTGCAGTTGTCCGCCCGGCTGCCCCTGGGTGTTGACCGCCGACAGGTTGACCTGGGCCAAGGCCAGCAGCGACGGATTGTTGGCAATCGCGGTGTTGACCTGCAACTGCGACGCCACGGTGCCCGACGTACCGCCCAGGCTGAAGAACTGGCTGAAGGACGGGCCGCTGCTGCTCAGGCGCGACGTGCTGTCGCCGGTAATGCTCAGCGTATTGGGCGGATTGCCGAAGCCCTGGAAGGTCAGCGCGCCGTTCTGGTCCAGCGAAAACGTGCCGTAGCGGCCGACGCCGGTATTGGTGTCGTTCAGCGCATTGACCAGGTCGGTCATCGTGCCGCTGCTCGGCATGGCGAAATTGACCGTGCTGATCAGGCCGCCATTGGGTGATTTCAGCGCGAAATTGACGTTGCCGCCGGTGAAGCCGGCATTGGACGCCGCCGTCAGGCCGGTCTGGTTGGTCGTCGGCACATTCGACGTGATCAGGTTGTTGAGCCCGAAGAACTGCGAAAAGCCCTCGCCGGTCTTGGTGGCCGCGGCGTTGGTCGACCCGGCCGGCGGATCGACGACGGCGACCCCGTTATTGCCGCCGGTACCGCTGGCGGTGATCGACAACTGGCCGTTTGTAAAGGCGACCGTGGCGGCGCCGCCGAAGGCATTGGTCAGGTCGCTGTCGAAGGTTGAGGCCGAGAAGGTGCCGGTCGAGGCGCCGCCGTTCAGCGACCAGGTGCCGTTGCCGTCGCCGGACGGGTCGAAATCGACGGTCAGCTGGTTGGTGATATTGCCGTTTTTGTCGAGCGTGACCAGGTTGGTTTCGGTCGGATTGCCGTTGGTGCTGGCAAAGCCGCTGACCGCCTCGTCGACGGTCTGCCCCAGGTTCGTGCCGGTCAGGCTGGACGGCGCCGGTACCGCGCTGGAAGCATTGTGCGCCGCGTTCACCGCATTGGCGAACTGCGACATATATTGGTTCAGCTCGTTATTGATGGCGACGGACGAGTTGTCGCGCACATTGAGCAGGCCTTCGATCTCGCCGGAGGATATGTTGTTGGCCAGGTCCTGGGTCTGGCCGCCCAGCGTGGTGACCTGGATCGGGCTGAAGGCCGTGTTGGCGTTGACATTGCCTGCGGCCTGGTAGCTCAGCGTCACGGCATTGGCGCTGGCGACCAGGGACAGGCCCGAGGTGGTGCTCAGGTTGATGGAGCCGTTGCTATTGGTCGAGGTCTTGACGTCGATCAGCTTGGACAGGGACTGGATGTCGGTCGTCTGCTGGGTCTGCGCGGCGGTGACGTCGCTTCCGGCCGCCATTCCCGCCGAAATCTGCGTGTTCAGGCTGGCGATATTCTGCAGCAGGGTGTTGGCCGACTGCACATCGCTGGCGATCTGGGTATCGGCCTGGCCGCGCGCCGACTGGATCTGGCCGGCGATCTGCTGGCCCTGGCCCAGGAAGCTCGACATATTGGCGATGACCTGCTGGCGCGACGCGGCCGAGGTCGGATCCTCGGCGGCCGTCGCGGCGGAAGACAGGGCCGTGGCCGCCTGGTTGAAGATGCCGTTGGGATCGGTCAGGTCGCCGAACTCCGACTGGATCTGGTTCAACAGATTATAGGACGCGTCGGCCGAGCCGGCGGCCGAGGTCGCCGTATATTGCGCCGACTCCAGGAATTGGTCGGCCGCCAGCGTGACCTGGCTGGCCGATACGCCGGCGCCGGTGCCGCCGGTCGACAGGGCCGATTGGTTGACGACCTGGCGGATATAGCCCGGCGTATTGACGTTGGTGATATTGTTCGACGTGACCTTCAACTGGTCCTGGGCGGTCTGAAGGCCCGTCGTCGCAATGTTCATGATGCCGTTCAGCGACATGGGTCCAGGCTCCCGTGATTGTCGCTGTTTTCAGGCAAAACCTGCCCGCAACCCGGCGATATTTGCCGGGTAGTGAAAGATTTCAATTTTGAAAACATCAAGGTTTTCATAGAATTGCGCTTTGGGCGCCGCGGTGACGGCTGAACATGGTCGTTAAGGTTTCAATTCCCGTGCCACGTTTGGCTTGCCTGTTTTTTGGCGCGTGTCATGGCCTGCTTTTTTGGCCGCTCCGGGCGTGTGAGGCGGGCGTGTCCAAAGCTCTTGGGTGAACGGTGGCCGATCCCGCCTTCGACCGGCATAGGCAAAAAGCACCACGGGGTACGGCAAAACTCGCCGCTTCGTGAGCCCGTTAACCATAATTAATCGCATAAAATCAAATGCTTAAAACTGGCACCCGATTTGCATGAGCCTTTGTGTCCGGCGCGTAAAATATGTGCCTTCCGCCTTCCGGCTCGCTTGAAGCGATGCCCTGGCCCGCCCGTCTTCCTTGCACGAGCCTTGTCCATGCCTCCTGTTGCCGCTGCAACATCGCCTGCCGTCCCGAGCGCCGTCGCCTCGAACGCGCCCGCGTCGAGTGCTGCCGGCGCGTCGGCGACCAATGACACGACGGCCGACGGCGCCGCCAATGCGCCGACAGGCTTTGCGGGCCTGGTCACCCAGGTGCAGCAAGGCAACGCGTCCGCTTCAGGTTCGAGCCAGGCGACCCCACCTTCCAACGCTGCCGCATCCGGTTCTCAAACCCCCAATACCCAGACGCCCAATGATCTCGCCGGTACGGCAGCGGCGACCAGCGTGCTGGCCGCCGCCACGGCGACGCTTGAGGCCGCGGCGACGGCGACAGCCGACCTGACCGGCGGCGCAACCGCGACCGATCCGAAGACGGCGGGTTCGAAAAAAGACGATCCCAAGGCCGACAAGACGTCGGACGAGGCCTCCGCGTCCGCGCAGCCGGTCGTAGCCGACCCCGCTAGCCCGGATGCGACCGTCCTGGTCGCCAGCCTCATCGCCACGCAACAGGCCGCGCCGCAGACCGTGACGGTAACGCCGCCGGCCGCCGCCAAAACGTCGGATATACTGTCGGCGCCCACGCCGGGTAGCGCCGATCCAGGCGCCCCAATGGCGGCGAACGACTCGACGGCGAAGGATGCGACGGCGCCGGCGGATGCCGCGACGGCCTTTGGCAATGTTTTGGCCCAGGCCTCGGGAACCCAGGCCTCGGGAACCCAAGTCCAGGGAGCTCAAGCTTCGGCACTTCAGGCGCCGGGAGGGCAGGCTGCCGATACGTCCGCCATGGCCGGCGCCCAGTCCGCCGGCCAGAAAGCCGGCACCGCCAAGGCGGCCGCGGCCAAGGACGCGGTGTCGAATGCCGCCTCGCAACTGGCTTTCGGTCCGGATTCCGGGGCTCAAGGTTTCGGCGCCCAGGCGTTTAGCGCCCAGACGGCATCGGCCGCGACGCCGGCGACCTACACGGCTTCGGGCGTTACACCTCAGGTTCCGGTCGATACCTCGGGCCAGGCGCAAACGCCGGCGGCGGATCCTTCGACCTCGACCCTGTCGCAGACGGCGACACAGACGCTGAGCGCCCTGTCGATGCAGATCAGCAAGCGGCTGGACGACGGCAATACCAAGTTCGCCGTCGAGCTGCATCCGGCCGATCTCGGCCGTGTCGATGTCTCGATGACCATCAGCCGCGACGGCACCGTCAATGCCCACCTCAACTTCGATACGCCGATCACCGCCGCGGCTTTCAGCACTCACGAAGCCGAGTTGCGGCAGCAGCTGTCCCAGGCCGGCCTGAATGTCGAAGGCGGCGCGCTGACGTTTTCTTCCCGGCACGACGGCGACAACGGCACTTCGAGCTCGGGGGGCGGCCAGAACGCCTTTGCCAACTCGCAGCAACAGAACCCGCAATCCAATCCGGGTCAGTCGAATTCGGGCCAGTCGCATTCGAATTCGTCAAGCGCCGCCGTAGCGGCGCGGGCCCTGGCCGCCGCCGGCCAGACCAATGACGCGGCGGACCTTAACCTATCCACTCTCGGCAGCCGGGGATCGATCCTGGCCCTCAATCTTATCGTCTAGGCGCTTCCCATGTCCTATGTCATCTCGCCCAACGCCACGAACGTCACCAACACGACGAACTCGACCTCGAACAGCGCGTCGAGCAGTTCGGCCAATTCCGGCCTGGCCAGCGACGCCGCGACCGTCGGCGCCAACTATAACACCTTCCTCAGCCTGCTGACGGCGCAGATCCAGAACCAGGATCCGCTGTCGCCGATGGACACCACGGCCTGGACCACGCAGCTGGTCCAATACTCGCAGGTCGAGCAGCAGTTGCAAGCCAACCAGTACCTGTCGCAGATCGCTTCGGCCTCGGGCAACAACATGTCGAGCGCCGCCGACTATATCGGCAAGACGGTCTCGGCCACCAGCACGACGGCGACCATGAACAATGGGTCGGCGACCTGGGACTACAACCTCGCCTCGGCGGCGTCGAAGGTCACCCTGACGGTGACCGACGGCAGCGGCAACACCGTCTACCAGACGACCGGCACCGGCAATTCCGGCAACAACACCTTCACCTGGAACGGCCAGACGGCCAACGGCAATACGGACACGACCGGCGATTACACCTTGTCGATTACCTCGACCGACAGCTCCGGCAATGCCGTCAGCAATACGGTCGGCGTGTCCGGCGTCGTCACCTCCGCCCAGGAAGATAACGGCACCCTGACCCTGACCGTCGGCGGCACCGAGGTGCCGCTGGCCAATGTGACCAGCGTTACCGACACCTCCTCGACCGCTTCCAACTAATCGCTTTTGCGCGCATCCGGACCAAGCTCCCAAAGGACCTATCTATGAGTATCAACAGCGCCATGCAGACCGGGGTCACCGGACTGATCGCCAATTCCCAGGCCCTGACGACGATCTCCAATAATATCGCCAACGTCGATACGACGGGCTACAAGGACGAACTGACGTCCTTCGAGGATATTGTCACCGGCTCGGCCAATGCCGGTTCCTATTCGGAATCGCAGACCTCGGGCGGGGTCAACGCGGTGACGCGGCAGACCGTGACGACGACGGGCACCCTGACGCAGACCAATTCCAGCCTCGATCTCGGCATCGACGGCCAGGGGTTCTTTGTCGTGTCCACGGGGACCACGCCGGTCTCGGCGTCGTCGAACGTCCTGTTCACGCGTGACGGGTCGTTTTCGCCGGACCAGAACGGCTACCTGCAGAATGCCGACGGCATGTACCTGGAAGGCTGGCCGGTCAATTCCGACGGCTCGGTGACCACCGACTCGTCGGACCTGACGAAGCTGGAGCCGATCAACATCGCCAATATCGGCGGCACCGCGGAGCCGACGACCGCGGTCACGCTGAACGCCAATCTGGATGCGTCCCAGGCGACGACGACGGCTGATGCCGGGACTTACGACCCGACCTCGCCGACGGAAGCCATGTCGACCTATAGCAGCGATCCGGCCAACGGCACCAAGCCGGACTTCCAGATTTCCATCCCTGTCTCGGATTCGCAGGGTGGCCAGCAGACCATGACCATGTCGCTGCTGAAGACCGGCGCCAATACCTGGGCCTATGAAATCTCGTCGCCGAACGTTGCCGATGCCAACGGCAACACCATCGCCACAGGCGGCCTCGGCCAGGTGGCCACCGGCACCCTGGTGTTCGACTCTTCGGGCCAGCTCGACCTGACCCAGTCGACCAGCAACGACCTGACGACCTCGCCGCCGACCACCGGCGCGCCGGGCAGCTTCAATCCGGCCATCACGATCGGCGCCTCCAACTCGGGCGACGCCGTCCAGTGGGCGAGCTCGCTGGGGGTTGCCGGCCAAACGATCAATATGAGCCTGGGCACGACCGGTTCGTCGGGCCTGACGCAGGACGACAGCGCAAGCCTGGCCCAGCCGGTGGTGTCGAACGGTACCGCCTTCGGCACGCTGTCGAAGGTGACGATCGGCACGAACGGCATGGTGACGGCCGTGTTCGACAACGGCGTCACGCGCAACATCGCCCAGGTCGCCGTCGCCAGCTTCGTCAACGCCAACGGCCTGTCGGCGGTGTCGGGCAATGCTTACCAGGTTAGCACGACGTCAGGCACCTTTTCGCTGCGCACGCCCGGCCAGGGCGGGACGGGGACGATCAGTCCCAATTCGCTGGAAGCCTCGACCGTCGACTTGTCGCAGGAATTTACCAACCTGATCACGACCCAGCGCGCCTATTCGGCGGCGTCGAAAATTATCACCACCGCAGACCAGATGCTGCAAGAGTTGATAAGCATAATACAATAATTGGTCCGTAAAAGTATCGATGCGCCCGTCGGTAATATAAACCAATTTGTTTACAGAAGTTAAGGGACGTTAGCACTTCGAAGCATGGCTCGCTAAACCATAAACAGACAATTAACCGAAAAACGCGGTAAGTGTTAGGGATATATTTACCTAACCGATTAAGCCGATGTTATGACACTTTCGGTATAGTTGTCTCTATTGGTGATGGTGAAAAAAAGGCAAAATGCCATGCTTCAAACAGAGCAACGCCGCGATAGCAAAGGCGAAAAGTACGTGATTGGTCCGACTGGGGCTAAGTTGACACTCAATGACCTGCCGCCTCCGGGCACGGAACGTTGGGTCATCCGTCGCAAGGCGGAAGTGGTTGCCGCGGTGCGCGGCGGCCTGTTGTCGTTCGACGACGCCTGCGACCGCTACAGCATTACGTCGGAAGAGTTCCTGGCGTGGCAAAAGGCCATCGAGAGCCATGGTATGGCCGGCCTGCGCACCACGCGCATCCAGCAGTATCGCTAAAAACGCGACTACGTCTGCCGTCCGCGACCAGCGGACGGGGCGGGATGAACATCTGCGACAAGATCTTGAGACGGGGAAGGCCGGGCGTGCGTCGACGCCGCCTGGTAACCACCCGTCGCCTATCCAAGTTTTTGGCCAAGTTTTTTGGCCAAGTTTTTTGGCCAAGCTTTTTGGCCAAGTTTTTGGCCGAGCCTTGCGGATCCCGTCCGGCGAGGCGAAGCCGATGGTTCGCGTTAATAAATGCTATTTCTTTTGGCCAGCCGCGCCGGGACCTTCCCGGCGCGGCCGGCCGTCGTCGCGCAGCCCTTGGCGCGCAAGCCTTTGTTAAGACGTCGCCGGTTGTGGATAAGTGAGCATTTTCCCATAACTCGCGCGAATAACAATGGTTTTTCTGCGTTCTTAACGCACCCTCTTAAGGGGGCGTTAACCCACCACTGGGAAATTACTGCCTAGTGGAGCGGATGTGACATGCCGTTTCCCGGGCCTCCTCCCGGGCGACCGTGTCACATTCGGCCCATGAGATCTCTGGGCGAAGCGCCAACCACGCTTCGCCCTTTACGATGGTGATGGGGCCGAAAGACGCCGTGGAGTCCTTTTTACAAGCCTTGCAGCGCTTCGGCATCGGCCGTCTGACCGCGATCCTCGGCGCCGGCGCCGGTGTGGCCGCGGTCCTGGCCTCGGTGTTGCTGCACGTCGGCGCCCAGCCGGAATCACTGCTCTATTCGAATCTCGATCTCAAGGAAGCCAATCAGATCACGGCCGACCTCGACCAGGCCGGTATCAAGTACGAGCTCAAGGGCGACGGCTCGACCATCATGGTCGACCGCGATTCGGTCGACAAGGCGCGCCTGCTGCTGGCCGGCAAGGGCCTGCCGACCGCCGGCTCGGTCGGTTACGAAATCTTCGACAATGCGCCGACGCTCGGCCAAACCGAATTCGTGCAGAACCTCAACAACCAGCGCGCCCTGGAAGGCGAGCTGACGCGTACGATCATGAAGGTGCAAGGCATCACCTCGGCCCGCGTCCACCTGGTCATGCCCAAGCGCGAACTGTTCGACGACGAAGCCGGCAAGCCGACGGCCTCGGTCCTGGTCGGCCTGTCGGGCTCGGATCTCACCGGTGACCAGGTGCGTGCCATCCGCAACCTGATCGCCGGCGCCGTGCCCAATTTGAAGGCCGACGATGTCACCCTGCTCGACGACCGCGGCCATGCCCTGGCGCTGGGCGGTGACGACGACAACCTGTCGGGCGTCGACGCCCAGCACAAGAGCGAGGTCGAGGAAAGCCTGCGCAAGCGCTTGCAAAGCGTGGTCGAAGGCATTGTCGGCCCAGGCGCGGCGCGCGTCATGGTCACCGCCCAGCTCGATCCGTCCTCGGTCAGCAAGGTCGATACCGAATTCAACCCGGACGGCCAGGTGGTGCGCACCCAGCAGACCGGCGAAACCAAGGACGGCAATTCGGAAGGCGGCACCAACGGCGCCACCACGGCCTCGGCCAATATTCCCGGCGGGGCTGCGCCAGCCGGCAGCTCGGGCGCCAATAGCTCGACCTCGAGCCAGAACACCGAAACGACGCAGTACGAGATTTCCAACATCAAGACGACGACGGTCACGGCGCCGGGCGAAATCAAGAAGCTCAACGTCTCCGTCGCCGTCGACGACCTCGACCTGCCCTCCAAGGACGGCAAGGCGCCCGACACATTTCAAAAGCGCCCCGACGCCGACATGCAAAAGATCCACGACCTGGTCGCCGCCGCCGCCGGCATCGACACGACACGTGGCGACCAGTTGCAGGTCATCAATGTCCGCTTCAACCATAATGTCGACGGGCTGGGCCTGGGCGCCAAGAAGTCCATGTTCGACTTCGACAAGAACGACCTGATGCGCGGCGCCGAAATGGGCGTGCTGGTCCTGGTCGCCCTGCTGACCATCTTCATGGTCGCGCGTCCCCTGCTCAAATTCATCAATGGCGGCACGGCCGGCAACTTCCTGGCCGCGGCCAATTCAGGCGGCCAACTGGCCATGGCCGGTGGCGCTGCCGGTGGCGGCCACGCCGCGGGCCTGTCGGCGGTGACCGCCGGCGGGTCGTCGCCGCTGTCGATCTCCGGCGGCGGGGGCGGCGGCATCGTCCCGGTCCAGGAACAGGACCAGCGCATCGACATCGCGCGCATCGAGGGCCAGGTGAAGGCGTCCTCGGTGAAAAAGGTCTCGGAATTCGTTGAACGCCACCCGGAGGAATCGCTCTCGATCCTCCGAGGTTGGCTGCATGACGCGTGATAGGTAGAGATGGCTCGCAAAAACGTCATCGATGATCCCAAGCGGCTTTCCGGCGTGGAAAAGGCCGCCGTCGTGCTTTTGGCCCTGGGCGAAGAGCACGTCTCGCTGTGGCAGTCGATGGACGAGGAGGAGATCAAGGAAATCTCCCAGGCGATGTCGTCGCTGGGCACCGTCACCTCGAACGTGGTCGAGGAACTGCTGGTCGAATTCGTCTCCGGCATGTCGTCGTCGGGCACGATCATGGGCTCGTTCGAACAGACCCAGCGCCTGCTGGGTTCGTTCCTGCCGCCTGAAAAAGTCGAAACCCTCATGGAGGAAATTCGTGGTCCGGCCGGCCGCACCATGTGGGACAAGCTCGGCAACGTCAACGAAGCCGTGCTGGCCAACTATCTCAAGAACGAATACCCGCAGACCGTCGCCGTCGTCCTGTCGAAGATCAAGGCCGACCACGCCGCGCGCGTCCTGTCGTCCCTGCCCGAGGACTTCGCGCTGGAATGCGTGCAGCGCATGCTGCGCATGGAGCCGGTGCAGCGCGAAATCCTCGACAAGATCGAACAGACCTTGCGCGTTGAATTCATGTCCAACCTGGCGCGCACGTCCAAGCGCGACTCGCACGAACTGATGGCCGAAATCTTCAACAATTTCGACCGCCAGACCGAAAGCCGCTTCGTCGCCGCCCTGGAAGAACGCAACCGCGAATCCGCCGAGCGCATCCGCGCCCTGATGTTCGTCTTCGAAGACCTGTCCAAGCTCGATCCGGGCGGGGTGCAGACCCTGCTGCGCGCGGTCGAGAAGGACGCGCTGGGCCTGGCGCTGAAGGGCGCGTCCGACAGCCTGCGCGACATGTTCATGTCCAACATGTCCGAGCGCGCCGCCAAGATCATGCGCGACGACATGGAAAGCATGGGGCCGGTGCGCCTGAAGGACGTCGACGCCGCCCAGATGTCGATGGTCCAGATCGCCAAGGACCTCGCCGCCAAGGGCGAGATCATGCTGGCCGGCCAAGGAGGCGACGATGAGCTTATTTATTAAAATAAATAAGCTCATCGGTCCTCCCCAGCTTTGCTGGGGAGGGGGACCGCGCGCCTCCTTCAGGCGCGTGGTGGTGGGGTTTCTTGCTTTTTCAGTTCCCGTAGGTGTCCGATGACCGACCAACCCTCCCACAAGAAGTTTGAGTTCGGCACCGTCTTCGGCGGGGACGGGCGCGTACTGGCCGAACAGAAGCGCGAGAAGAAATTCTTCACCCCTGAAGAGGTCGAGGCCGTGCGCGCCCAGGCCTATCGCGACGGCGAGGCCAGTGCCACCGCGCGCGCCCAGGCCGCCCAGGCTGCCGCCGTCCAGGGCCTGGCCAATGCGGCCCAGGCGGGCTTGGGGCAAATCAATCAGGCCATCCACGCGCACAAGGAAGCCAGCGTGCAATTGGCCCTGGTCTGCGCCCAGAAGATCGCCGCCGAAGCGCTGGAGCGTTTCCCCGAGGCGCCGCTGCGCGCCGCGCTTGACGCGCTCGGCCAGGAACTGGAGACCGCCACGCGCCTGGTACTGTTCGCGCCCAATCCCGACGAAGCGCTGCAGGCGGCCGCGACCGAGGCCGCCCTGTTCGCCGGTTTCGCCGGCGCCGTGCAGTTTCGCGACAAGCCGTCCGCCCCGGCCGGCGCCTTCGAGATCATGTGGAACGACGGCCGCGCCGCGTTCGACCCGCAAGCCATTTTCGACGTGCTGCAAACCCAACTGAAAGAGGCCCTCGATGCCGAGGCCTATCATCGTCAAAGGAGCGGCCAATGATGACGCGCCTTCATAATCGTAAGGAGGCCGCGTTATGGCCGATCTAGGTCTGGAAGATTTCGACGGCCCCGGTGTGGCCGGTGCGGGCGGGGACGACGAGGGCGATAAGACCGCCGTCGACCTGGCCCCCGTATTCGATGTCCCGGTCAATATCTCGGCCGTGCTCGGCAAGTCCTACATGTCGGTGTCGCAGCTGCTCAAGCTCGGCCAAGGCAGCGTGCTGGAACTCGATCGCAAGGTCGGCGAGGCCATCGACATCTACGTCAACAACCGCCTGGTCGCCCGCGGCGAAGTCGTCGTCGTCGACGACCGCCTGGGCGTGACCATGACGGAAATCATCAAATCCGAAGATTCAGGAAGCTAAACCATGAGACTGTTAGTTGTTGGAAGACTGAGCGGTCAATTGTCGGCCGCCGTGAAGATGGCGATGGACACGGGGGCGCGCGTCGCTCACGTCGAGACCATCGCCCAAGCCACCGAAGCCCTGCGCAAGGGCCAGGGCGCCGACCTGCTGATGGTCGACTACGAGCTCGATATCCGCGCCCTGATCGAGGCCAATGAGCGCGAACATATCGCCGTTTCGGTCGTCGCCTGCGGCGTCAATCCCGATCCGCGCCGCGCCGCCATGGCGATCACCGCCGGCGCCAAGGAATTCATTCCCCTGCCGCCCGACGCCGAGCTGATCGCCGCGGTGCTGTCGGCGGTGTCGGACGACGCCCGCCCGCTGATCACCAACGATCCGGCCATGCAGCAGGTGCTGAAACTGGCCGACCAGGTCGCCGGCTCCGACGCCTCGATCCTGATCACCGGCGAAAGCGGCGTCGGCAAGGAAGTCATGGCGCGCTACCTGCACGAAAAGTCGCGCCGGGCGCAAAAGCCGTTCATCTCGGTCAACTGCGCCGCCATCCCCGACAACCTGCTGGAATCGGAGCTGTTCGGCCACGAGAAAGGCGCCTTTACCGGCGCCATGGCGCGGCGCATCGGCAAGTTCGAGGAAGCCGACGGCGGCACGCTGCTGCTGGACGAAATCTCGGAAATGGACGCCCGCCTGCAGGCCAAGCTGCTGCGCGCCCTGCAGGAGCGGGTCATCGACCGCGTCGGCGGCGCCAAGCCCGTGCCGGTCAATATCCGCGTGCTGGCCACCTCCAACCGCAACCTGGCGAACGCCGTCAAGGACGGTACCTTCCGCGAAGACCTGCTGTACCGCCTCAACGTCATCAACCTGGCCATTCCGCCCTTGCGCGAACGGCCGGCCGACATCGCCGCCCTGTCGGAGTATTTCGCCAAGAAATACGCCGACGCCAACGCCATCGCGCAAAAGCCGATCGCGCTGGAAGCCAAGCGCCGCCTGCAGGCCCACATCTGGCCCGGCAATGTGCGCGAGCTGGAAAACGCCATGCACCGCGCCGTGCTGCTGTCGCCGGGCAACGAGATCGACGCCGACGCCATCCGCCTGCCGGACGGCGCGCCGCTCAATCCCGTGGCGCCGATCGGCATGGACTATATCAACCGCGCCGCCCAGGCCGCCGAAAGTGCCGCGCGCACCTTCGTCGGTTCGACGGTCGCCGAGGTCGAGCAAAAGCTGATCCTCGACACCTTGTCCCACTGTCTCGGCAACCGCACCCATGCCGCCAATATCCTCGGCATCTCGATCCGCACGCTGCGCAACAAGCTGAACGAATATTCGGCGGCCGGCGTAGCGGTCCCGGCGCCGCAAGGCGGACTGTCAAGCGGCGCCAGCGCCGCCTGAGGCTCAAGTACAGGGCAGCTTTTCTAGCTGCAGGGTGCGCAGCTTGCTCATCCGCGCGGCGATGGCGTCGGCGCCAACCGAAGGCGCGGCCAGGGCACTAAAGCGCACATAGGCGTCGCGGTAGCCGAGCCAGGCGCGTTGCGCGGTGCGCACATCCTCGGCCTTGACCGTCGACAGGTTGGTCTTCGCGGCCACGCAGGCCAGGGCGGCCTTGTAATCCAGGTTGAGCTTGGCATCCATGGCGGCGGCCTGGGCGTGGTCGGCCTTGGGCCACTTGCCGTCGGCCAGGCGTATCAGGTCCTGCAGGAACTGGTCGCGCTCCAGATCCTCGGCCTCGATGACGAAGGTGGCGCGCGCGGTGCCGCTGAGGTCGACCTCGCCTTCGCTATGCGCCTTGGTAAAGACGTCGAGCGCCTTTTTCAGATCGGCGAAGGCCGGCCGGGACGCGGCCGGAAAGCGCGCCGCCACGGCGGCAATCTTTTTGTCGCGATCGGCGCCCGTCGCTATATCGTCGCGCCTGCTGCATTCGCCCTCGGCAAAGCCGCTGGTGATATCGTCGCAAATATCGAAAGGCTTGGCATCGCCGGCTGCGGCCGACAGCGATTGCAGGTGTATGACCCGGCCATCGTTTTCCGCCGGCGCGCTCTCGATCGCGCAGGCGAGCGCGGTGGCCAGCGGCAGGTTGCGCGCCACGCCGCGGCCATTGGCGTAGATCTGCATCAGGATGGCGTCGCCGGAAAAGAAGCTGCCGTCGTCGCCGTGCTCGGCCTGCAGGATGGCGCACTGTCGCGCCTTGACGTCGTCGCGCGGTTGGCCCTGGCCGTAATAGAGGGCCTCAGAGTCGCACCCCTTCAGCTTGGCGGCGTCGGCGGGGGAGGGGCGGTCGGCGGCCGGGATGACCGGCGCGCCCAGCTTGCGGCAAATCGCCTGGCTCTTGGCAAAGGACGCATCGGCATTGCCCGCATCGCCCCAGTTCCATGGCGTCTTTTCCGCGGCCGCGGCGGCGCCCGCCAAGGCAAGGGCCGAAGCGATGAGTGCGATGGCGGTCCTGGTCATATTTTCCCCCGGGTCCCGCATTCATAAGCGGGCAGGCGTCATGCTATCAATTGGGTTGCCGCGACGCAACGGCCGAGCGGGCAGCTTCGATCGCCCCGGCGATGACGGCGCCGAGCAGGTAGCAGCCGAGATCGCCGACATCGAAGGTCGTGCCAAGCACCAGGCGGGCGATGCGGCTATGGCTGAGGCTCAGCCGGTCGATCAGGTGGAAATACTGGCCGAACTCAAGGGCAAAGGCGATGGCCACGGCCGCCACCAGGGCCGTGCGGATCTTGAGCGGCGTCACGGCGCGCAGTCCCAGATAGACCAGGATCACCGCCAGGCTGTCGCCGGCATAGGGCCGGATCAGCTGGTCGTGGACATAGAGGCCGATATACAGCTCGACGCAGAAGACGAGGACGGTCGCCAGGGCATAGACGGGTCGAAAGGTCATGGGTTCCGGATAGGGGATGCAATCGGGGGCGTCTCACCCTATCTACAAGCCTCAAACCGTAACCGGACGCAAGGGACACATGGCGAGAGGTGTAACGGGGGGCATGGGCCGCAGCCTGCGACAGGACGCCTCCGTCCTCGAGCAGAAGATCAAGCCCGGAACCACGGGGCGCATCCTGCGCTTTGCCGCCCCCTATGCCGGCGGGCTGGTGCTCTTTCTTTGCGTGGTCGCGCTCGACGCCGGGATCGGCGTCATCAATCCGCTGCTGTACCGCGACCTGATCAATAACGGTATCCTGCGCGGCAATTCAGGCCTGGTCCTCACCCTGGCGGGACTGGCCGCGCTCTTGTATGTCGTCGATGCCGGCCTGGGACTGGGCCAGTCCTATCTCGCGGCGACGATCGGCAGCCGTGTCGTGCTGTCGATGCGCACGCGCCTGTTCGATCATATCCAGCAAATGCCCCTGGCCTTCTTTACCCGGACACAGACCGGCGCCCTGGTCAGCCGGCTGAACGGCGACGTCGCCGGCGCCCAGAGCGCCTTTACCGATGTCCTGTCTTCGGTCATCGGCAATATCATCACCGTCGTGCTGACGCTGGGCGCCATGGCCGTCCTGTCGTGGCAAATCACCCTGGTCTCGCTGGTCCTGATCCCGCTGTTCGTGTGGCCCGCCAAGTTCATGGGTCGCAAGCTGCAGGCGATCACGCGGGAGAGCTACGATCTCAACGCCACCATGAACAATACCATGATCGAGCGTTTCAATGTCGCCGGTGCGCAACTGGCCAAGCTTTACGGCCGCCGCGCCGATGAGATGACGACGTTCGAGGCCCGCGCCAAGCGTGTCGCCGATATCGGCGTCAAGCGGGCCCTGACCGGGCGAATCTTCTTCACCGCCCTGACCCTGCTGGGCTCGCTGGCCACGGCCATTGCGTTTGGCTGGGGCGGCGTCTTGACCATCCGCCACGCCATGGATTTGGGCGCGCTGGTGGCGATGGTCTCCTATCTCGGCCGGCTCTATGGTCCGATCACCAGCCTGTCCAACATCCAGGTCACGGTGATGACGGCCCTGGTCTCGTTCGACCGCGTCTTCGAAATCCTCGACCTGCCGGCGATGATCCAGGAAAAGCCGGACGCCGTGCCCCTGCCGGCCGGCCCGGCCGCCATTGCCTTCGACCACGTCTCGTTCCGCTATCCGATGGCGGCGGAGGTGTCGCTGGCCTCGCTGGAATCCGTGGCGATCCCCGACAAGGCGCCGGAAAAGACCGTGCTTCATGACATCAGCTTCACCGTGGCGCCCGGCACCTTGACGGCTCTGGTCGGACCGTCCGGGGCCGGCAAGACGACGATCACCCAGCTGATCCCGCGGCTTTACGATGTCCAGGACGGCGCGGTGCGCATCAATGGCCTCGACGTGCGCGACGCCACCCTGGGCTCACTCGGCGCGCGCATCGGTATCGTCAGCCAGGACGCCCACCTGTTCCACGACACGATCCGCAACAACCTGTTGTTCGCCAAGCCCGACGCCCGTGACGATGAGCTGGAGGCGGCGCTGCGCGCGGCGCAGATTTGGCCGCTGGTCAGCCGCCTGCCCGAAGGCCTGGAGACGGTGGTCGGCGATCGCGGCTATCGCTTTTCGGGCGGCGAGAAGCAACGCCTGTCGATCGCGCGCCTGCTGCTGAAGGCGCCGGACATCGTCATCCTCGACGAGGCGACGGCGCATCTCGACTCGGAATCGGAAGCGGCGATCCAGGACGCGTTCGAGGTCGCCCTGGCCGGCCAGACCTCGATCGTCATCGCCCACCGCCTGTCGACCATCCTCAAGGCCGACCAGATACTGGTGGTGCAGGACGGGCGCATCGTCGAACGCGGCCGCCATAACGAGCTGATCGGACGCGGCGGGCTCTACGCCGACCTCTATCGCCGGCAATTCGCCGAAGCCGCCGCGTAAGACCGGCTTTTTCCGCTGTTTCAGGTTGGTGTCATCTGCAAGCCGTAGGGAGGGTCATCTCCGGGGCTTGCCATGACATCGTCCATCTGCCTGTTGGCCGTCGCCTTGACCGCCGCGCCCGTCGCGGCGTCGGCCCAGGATACCGCCCCGACGACGGTGACCGTGACCGGCCAGCGCCCCGCCGCCGCCGATCGCGTCGACCGCAAGATCTACCGCGTCGACAAGGACCTGCAGAGCGCGACCGGTTCGGCCGGCGACGTGCTGCGCGATCTTCCCTCCGTTGAAGTCGATCCGGACGGCAATGTCAGCCTGCGCGGCGACAGCAGCGTCACTGTCCTGATCGACGGCAAGCCGGTCAGCCGCATGCAGGGCGCCAATCGCGGCGACGCGCTGCAATCGATACCGGCCAGCGACATCGACCGCATCGAGGTCATCACCGCGCCATCGGCCGAGTTCAAGCCCGACGGCTCGGGCGGCATCATCAACATCGTCACCAAGAAGCGGCATCCGGCCAGCACCGCCACGCTGTCAGCCTTCGGCGGCAATGACGGGCGTTTTAATCTCAACGCGTCGGGAACCTGGGTGCACGGTCCGTTCAGCCTGGGCGGCGGGCTCGGCCTGCGCGAGGACGACCGCCGGCGCACCACGGTCAATGACGGCACGACGACGTCGGCCGGCGCCGTCACCGACACCATCGAGGCCGCCTTCGAGCACATGCGCCGCCTCAATACGACCGCCAATGCCAGCGCAGCCTTTGCGCCGAACGATCATCAAGCCCTGACCCTGTCCGCCGACACGGCCCTGCGCGACGACGTCCGCGCCGGCCCTGACGATGTTTGGGTGACGGGCGCGGACGCCCAGTCCTACGACCGCGCCGAACAGGGCCACGAGCACCATATCGACGGCGAGGCGTCCGCCAACTTCGTGCAAAAATTCGCCACCCCCGGCGAGACCCTGACGCTGAACCTGCAATCCAGCCAGTCGCTGGAGCGCCAGCACTACGACTATACGCGCACCTATCCCGGCGGCGTGCCGACGCCGTCCCTGCAGGCGCTGGCTATATTCTGGGCCGAGGACGTGACCGATTTCAGCGCGGACTATGTGCGCCCGCTGTCGACCCACGACACGCTGAAACTGGGCTACGACCTGCAATACGACAATGACCGTTTCGACGACACGGAAGGCCTGGCCACGCCGCCCTCATCGATGCCGGTGCTCGACCCGGCCGGCACCAACCGGTTCCGCTATCGCCAGGTCATCTCGGCGAGCTACGTCACCTACGATCACCGGGCGGGACCGCTGGAGGTGCTGGGCGGCCTGCGTTTCGAGCACGCCGATATCCGCACCTTGCAACAGGTCGGCGGCCAGACGGGCGGCCAGGCCTATGACCACCTCTATCCGACGCTGAACGCCACCTGGACCCTCTCCGATGCCGACAGCCTCAATGCCGGCCTGTCGAGCCGCGTCTCGCGCCCGGACCCGGAGGACCTCAACCCCTATGTCGATCCGTCCGATCCGACCACGCTGCGCGCCGGCAATCCGGCGCTGAAGCCGGCGCGGACGACGTCCTGGCAACTGGGCTACCGCCACGAGGCCAACGGTTCCAGCTACGAGATCAATGCCTACGACAAGACGACGCAGGACGGCGAGGGCGACCTGACCGAGGTCGTAGGCCCGGGCGTCGTGCTGATCACCCACGAGAACCTGTTCTCGACCCGCGCCGCCGGGGTCGAACTTATCACCTCGGGCAAGCTCATGCCCAAGCTCAGCTACAGCTTCAGCGGCAACCTGTTCGACCAGCAGGTCGATGCGCGCTCGCTGGGGGCGCCGGGGCTGGAATCAACCATTGCCTTGAACGCCAAGGCCGCCTTCGACTACCAGCCGACATCCAGTGATCATCTGCAGCTCAGCCTCAACCGCAACGGCAAGCGCCTGACGTCCGACGGCTATGTCCTGCCGGTGACCACGGTCAATGCGGGCTATCGCCGCCAGATCCGCGGCAACCTGGCCTTCGTCGCCACGGTATCGGACCTGTTCAACGGCCAGGTCTCTCGCCGCGTTTTCGACAGCCCGGCGTTTAGCGGCACCTATACGAGACGCCAGGCCGGCCGCGTGGTCTTCGCCGGCTTGACCTACACCTTCGGCGGCGCGAAAAAGGCCAAGGATGCGGCCTTCAGCTACGATCAGGGCAACTAGATTTAAGGATCGATACGTTCGACCGTGTAGCCGGCGGCGCGCAGTTGCGCCACCAGCCCATCGGGCCCGACCAGGTGGGCGCAGCCCACGGTGATGAACACGGCGCCCGTGCCCTTGATCATGGTTTCGATGCGCGGAATCCACGTGGCATTGCGGTGGCGCAGCAGGATCTCGTATTCGGCCGGCTTCGTCTGGCGCTGGTTCAGCACGTCGCGCGTGATGCAGGCTTCGTCGCCGCTACGCCAGCACGCCGACAGCGTGGTGATGTCCCCGCCGTCCGGGCTCAACTGGCCGGCGTAGTCGGCCAGCGCGTGCTTCAGCGCGGCCGTGCCGTCTTCATGCATCCGCTGCGACAAGGTGTTGATAAAGCCAACCTGGGCGTCGACCGTCTCGAAGCCGTGGATCGGCTTCTTGTTCGTCTTGGCCAGACTCAGCAGGCTCATATCGCCGCCACGGTTGAATTGATAGCCCATGGCCATGTAGGCCATGCGCAGGACCAGGCCCGCGGCGATCTCGGGCTTGAGACGTGACGCCCGGTCGGGGTCGTAGTCGAAATCGAACGGCCGCAGCACCTGGGCCAGTTCGACCTTTTCGGCGTCGGTCAGGCCTTTGAACAGCACGGGTTGGCTGGCGAAGGCCTTTTCCGTCAGTGGCTTGACGTGCGGCGTGACCGTCGGGTCGGGGACTTCGAACCAGACCTCGTTGGCACTGTCGAAGGCGCTGTAAAGGCGCGGGCTCATCCAGCCCATGTTGGCGCGCAGGATGTGGACGCTGCCGAACAGGTAGACCGTAGCCTTGGGCCCCTTGACCCGCCACAGCAGGGGCGCGCCGGTCGGTCCGGCGGCAGCTTCGCGGGCGTCGAGCTGCGTGGGCATGGCTGCGGAAGGCGCGGCAGCCACCTGCGACGGTGAGACGACCGGCGCGGGCTTGGCGGGAAGCAGGGTCATGACGGCGACGCCGACCAGGGCAAGGATCGCCACGGCGGCGACGCCGAGCACGATCTCGCGCGGTCCCAACGGTCCTTCGCCGGGCTGGCGCATTTTCTGGCGCAAGGCTTCAACGGACATGGTGCCCCCTCTAGAAGACAGATGTGTCGCAAGACCGTGCGCTCCCCCGCGCGGCCGGGGGATGATGTCATGCCGAGCTCTAAGAACCGGTCAAAAGAGACGGTTAATGCGACAACTTATGGGGGAATGTCAGGCCAGGCCGGCCAGGCCGATCATCGTGAAGAAGGCCGGCTCGCCAACCCGCGCCATGACGGACTCGATCAGGTAGAAAACGCAATCGCCCCGGCACTTTCTCATGTAGAGCAGGCCGGACCTGTGCAGGGTTTTCAGGTGCTTTGCGGCCTCGGTGCGGCGTATGCCCAGGTGCTTGGCGACATCGGCCGCGTCGACCCCTTCGAGGTAGCCGTCAACGATGTATTGCAGGATGGCCGTCTGTGTCGGCGAGGCGCCGGACAGCGCGCGCAGGATGTCGCGATCGGGCCGGTGCTTGGGGAAGGCGTATTTGGAGCCGGTGCGGTGCGGGCGGCGGGCGTGGACCAGGGCCCAGCCAACCAAGGCTATGCCTGCAATGGTAGCGATGACAAGACCGAAGACGGCGGGATTTGTATGGAAAAGCGCCAGGATGTCCTGCGGACCAGGCGACGCAGGTTTGGACGCAATGACTACAAACACCTTGGTTCTCGCTCGGGAGCCGGGCGCCCTCGAGAGAGGAGCGCGCCTGACGGTTTTGGCACAAGTTAACGGAAAGAACAACGCCTGCCCGAGCCTCCATCACGTTAGGACAGAGGTTTGGCTTTGCGAATTTCCTTCGCAAATTAGGAGAAAATAACGCGCGGCGCGGCTTTGGAAGCGGTGTTGCCGTCCGCGACCGGCGATCGGCGATTCCCCTGATCGTCGGTCAAGGTTGCACAGTGCGCGCCATGGGCGAAAGGTTGCTAACAAGTTAAAAAGTATGCCACAGTATGTGGATGCCGCTTTTGCGGTTGAGGGGGCCTCGCCGTGCGAGGGGGGAAACAAAATGCACCATAGAGCTATCAACGCGCCGGTCGGTGTGCGCGGACGCCGCAAGAGCCTCATGCTCGGTACGGTCCTGGCCTTCGCCATGATCCTGACGTCGCCCGTCTGCGCCCAGGGTGTAAAGCTGCCCAGTGGCGGTCAGGTCGCCGCCGGCCAGGCCAGTGTCGCCACGTCCGGCGACAGCACGACCATCACGCAATCCTCGGGCAAGGCGATTATCAACTGGACCGACTTCTCGATCGGCCGGGGCGGCACGGTGCAGTTCGACAACGGCACGGGCGCCACCTTGAACCGCGTGACCGGCGGCAGCGTGTCGTCGATCGACGGCCTGTTGTCGGCGACCGGCTCGGTCTACCTGATCAATCCCAACGGCGTGATCATCGGTAAAAGCGGCGTGGTCCGGACGGACGGCAGCTTTGTCGCCTCGACGCTCGACCTTGGCGACGCGGCCTTTCTCAAAGGCGGCGACCTGACGTTCGATGGCGCCTCAAGCGCGGCGGTCGTCAATCTTGGCAAGGTCGGCGCCCTGGGAGGGGATGTTGCGCTCATCGCGGCCCATGTCGAAAACCAGGGCACGCTTGCGGCGGCAAACGGCAGCATCGGCTTGCTGGCCGGCCACCAGGTCCTGATGCGCGACCAAAGCGTCGATGGCGGCAAGTTCGCCGTCCTGGTCGGCGGGGCGGACACCTCCGTGACCAATACCGGCGCCATAACCGCGGCGGCCGTCGAACTGCGCGCGGCCGGCGGCAATATCTATGCCCTGGCCGGCAATACCCGGGGCGTGATCAACGCCACGGGCGTCACGACGAAGGACGGGCGTGTCTTCCTGACCGCCGGCGACGGCGGCAGTGTGACGGTGTCGGGAACGCAGATCGCCGCCTCGACCGCTTCGGGCGCGGGCGGCGCGATTTCGGTCACGGGCCAGACCATCAATGTCGCGTCTGACGCGGTGCTCGACGCCTCGGCGACCTCGGCCACGGGCCAGGGTGGCCAGATCAGCGTCGTGGCCGACATGACGTCCGGCGCGCTGACCTTTGCCGGCACGGCATTGGCCCGCGGCGGCCTTGCCGCCGGTAACGGCGGGTCGGTCGAGACTTCCGGCGCCACCGTCGATTTCGACGACGCCGTGGTCGATACCTCCGCCGGTCATGGGACGACCGGCACGTGGCTGACGGACCCCTACGACCTGACGATCGGCACAGCGGCCGCCCAGACGATCCAGACCAACCTGGCGACGACCAGTGTCACCTTGCAGACGACGGCGACGGGCACAAGCGCGATCGGCACGCCCAATGCGGCGGGCGTCGGCGACATAACGATCACCGCCCCCATTTCCTGGAACAGCGGCAATACCCTGACGCTGGACGCCTATCATGGGATCAATATCGATGCACCCCTGACCGCTACGGGTGCCGGCAAGGTCGTCCTGACAACCAATGACGGCGGCACAGCTGGCGACTACGGTTTCGGCCTGACGTCCCAGGGCTTCACCGGCAGCCTGAACTTTACGGGCGGCTCAAGTTCGGGCGCGGGTCTGACGATCAACGGGAATGTCTATAGCCTGCTCTATAGCGTGGCTGATCTTCAGTCGATCAATAACCAATTTGGCGATTACGCCCTGGCGGACAACCTGGATGGAACCGGGCAAACCTATACGGATTCGGTCTTGACGAAACTGTCAGGTACGCTGACCGGACTGGGTCATACGCTCAATAATTTTACCGTGACCAGCACGACGCCTTATGGAAATGTCGGACCGATCGGCATGAATCTTGGAACCCTGCGTGATATCGGTGTGGTCGGCGGTTCCGTTAATAGCAATGCCGGCAACCAAGGCGGCTCCGTCGGAGGGCTGGTTGGAGACAATGCCAATGGTGCCACCGTCAACCAGAGCTATGCGACGGATCAAGTTACGGGCAGCAGCGGAAGCTTGGGTGGCGCCGCGGTTGGCGGCCTGGTCGGTTCAAACTTCTTCGATTCGACCATTTCGAAGAGTTTCGCCACCGGGTCTGTTACGGTCAATGGCGACGATGGCGGCGCCGGCGGCCTGGTTGGTGTTAATAATCGATCGGCGATCATTCAAAGCTTCGCGACCGGCCGGGTGACGGCGACCGGCAGCGGCGCCAATGCCGGCGGCCTTGCCGGCTTGAACAGTTTCAATGGCTCGATCGAGCAAAGCTATGCAACGGGTAGTGTCTCGGCCACAGGGACCATTGCCGACGCTGGTGGATTGGTCGGCGCCAATTCATTCGGCTCGACGATCGACCAGGGCTTCGCCACGGGCGATGTGGCATCCAGTGGGACCGCGACCCATGCAGGGGGAGTGGTGGGGTTTCCGGGTAGCGGCACAAGCGTTACCAACAGCTATTATGACGCCCTGACCACCGGTCGGGCTGCGGGCGCCCAGGCGGACGGTTCGACGGGCCTGTCGACGACCGCGCTCCAAGGTGCCCTGCCCACCGGCTTCGCGTCGTCGGTCTGGGCGACGGGGGCCGGCCTCTATCCGTATCTGAAGTGGCAGTATGCCACGACGCCCGAGGCGATCACCGGGACGGCGGTTTCGCTAACCCCGACGACGTCCGTGGCGGGCGCCAGCGTCAATATCTACATGAACGGCAGCGTTATCGGCGCGACATCGGTCGGGGCCAACGGGTATTATTATGCGCTCGTGGCCGGCAACACGATCAAATACAACACGCCGTACGGCACCACCCTGTCGCTGGCCGGCGATAGCGGGGTCGACGCCATAACGTACAGCGACACGCATACCGCCTCGGCGACTTCGGTCGCCACGGGCAACACCATCGTGGGCCGCAACGAAGTCGCCGTGTCGCAACCGACGCTGTCGGCCCTGTTCGCGGGGATGGGCTCCGCCTTCGGGCCCGCGGAAATGGCCTATCTGAAGACGACCGGGGCCTTCAGCTACCAGGACTTCTACGCCTATGCGCCGACCTTCACGATCGACCAGGCGGTGGACGTCACCTCGGTGTTCAAGATCACCGGACTGAATTACACCGGAAAGATCATAGACGCCGCGCCGATCACGGTCGAACCGGGTGCGACCCTCATGTGGACCTCGGACGGGGCGCTGGCCATTAACGCGCCGATGACCGTCAAGGGCTCCGGTGACGTCAATCTGCACTACGACTATTTCCAGACCAGCAATGGCGGCGTCGCCAATCCGCTGGACTTCAGCTTCGGCAATAGCGGCGCGCTGACGTACCTGACGTCGGGCGGCGGTGTGGCGACCAGCAACCAAGGCGGGCAGTTCGTCCTGAACAATGTCGAATATACGCTGATCTACTCCATGGCGCAGCTCGACTCCATCGACGGCATCAACGGGGTGACCGGCGCCAACGAAGGCACCTACGGGGCCGGGCTCAACGGCAACTATGCCTTGGCCAATACCCTCAATGCGGCCGGAACGATCTACAGCCGCGACCTCATCAACAATTTCGAAGGCGCGTTCGAAGGCCTGAACAACAGCATCGATAACCTGACCATAAAGGATACCGGCGCCACGTCCGATTCCGTGGGTCTGTTCGGCGCCTTCCATGGGACCGTCAGAGATATCAACCTGGTCAATGTCAGCGTTTCCGACAATGATTCAAACAATAATCCGAACGTCGGTGGACTGGCGGGCTATAGTGACGGCAACATCTACAATGTCAGCGTCAGCGGGGATGTGAACGCCACCAACCGGCTCAGTGTCAATGTCGGCGGGGTGGTCGGTTATGCGCCGAACGGCACGATCTATAATGCCCGGGCCTCGGATACGGTTGAAGGCAGCATCGGCGATGTTGTCGGCGGCCTGGTTGGGCTCAGCTATGCCGCCAACATCAGCCAGTCCTCGGCGACGGGGAATGTGACCTCGCCCGGCGCAACCATGGGCGGGCTGGTCGGCTTTACCGAACCCGGCACCACGATCACCGCGTCCTACGCCACGGGGAATGTCAGCGGCGGACCGAACTCCTTGGAGGGCGGCCTTGTCGGCTATAATTTGGGCGAGATCTATCAATCCTACGCCACCGGCCTTGTCTCGTCGAGCAGCACATCGTCAGGTCTCGGCGGCCTGGTCGGCTCGAATAACGGGGGTGTTGTCAGCAGCTATTGGGACACCGACACCTCGGGGCAAGCGAGGAGCGCGGGCGGCAGCGGCCTGACCACGGCGCAACTGCAATCCGGGACCCTGCCGACGGGCTTCTCCGCGACAATCTGGAGCGCGACGCCGGGGCAAAATCCCAAACTGAAGGTCGCCCAACAATAGGGCGCAATCCGATAAGGCGCCGGAAACGCGCCCTGGGGACTTTTGACTTCGTCTTGTTCCCCAGGGCCAAGTCGGCGATCAATGCAGGGACACACCCGGCGTCTCCGGCGCGCCGGGTTCGTCCAGCACCTGAACCAGGGTGGCCGGGCCGAGCGCCGCCCAGTCCTGGAGCACCCACACGACCTTTTTGCCCGGCGTCACCTCGACCAGTTGCGGACCTTGGCCATTGCCGCCGCGGGAACAGATAAGGGTGTTTCCGTTCGCCAGGCGCGTGGCGCTCTGTGTGTTGATAAAGCGATAGGCCGCGGGCAGGTCATCGGGCCTCAGTTCCCAGACGGTTTCGCCCTTTGGATTGACCTCGCGAGTGGTGATATCGGCCTCGTCGGTAATCAGCGTATTGCCGTTGGGCAGGCGGACGGCGGCCCACGGCGTTTTTATGGCGTAGGACCAGATCTCCTTGAAATCCTTGTCGTATTCGACGACCTTGCCCATTTCGAGAAAGGAAGCGAGATAGGTGCCCTGGGCGGTATAGCGGACGCGGCGGAACTGTGCATGGATCGTGTTGGCGTCTGTGGCGCTGACGGCGGGCAGGTCGTGTTCGACCTCGGTTTGGCCGGTCTTGATATTGACGATCATCAGCCGGGGCGGCAGCCCATTGAGGACGAACATCACCTTGTCGAGCCCGATCGGCTGGGCCGTGTGTATCTCCGTGCCCGGCGGCGCGGTGAAACGCCAGATTTCCTGTTTCTCCGGCGTGACCTCGGCGACGTAGTCCATGCGGGTGAACAGGATATTGCCATTCGAAAGCATCCACGCATCGTCATATTCATGGCCGCTGCCCGTCGAATAGGTCCACACGACCTTGCCGTCATTGACGACAAAGAGCTTGTTATAGCCTTCGCCGGCATAGAGCATCGGGTGTTGCGCCAGTCCCCGGCCGGGAAGGTCCGTGTGCGTCACGGGCGCCCAGGCGGGCGCCGGGACCGGCGTTTCCGCCGCGCCTGTTCCGGCGCCGGCGGTGGCAAAGCGGCCGAGTTGAGCCATTGTCGACGACTGGGCGGCCGTCGCGGGCGCCGCGCCGGATGCCAATGCCAGGCAGGCTATAAGGCCCAAGCTTGAAATCTGGAAACGTGTCATCGGTATCCTCCTGCCCGATAGCCGGCTTTTTTGTCCGTTGCCTCGATGTCTGACATGCCGGCCGGCTGCCTGTCCACCGGGTCAGCGCCTGATCTTAACCTTTCCTTCACCACCCACCGGGTAAATTTTGCCGGGCTGCGCGTGCGCGGCCCGTTCCAGTTGTGATGTTTATCGATCCGGAGGCCTTGTGGCTGACGCTGCCGCCGCAAATGGTCCCGCCCCCTTCAAGCTCATCGAGATCCAGGGCTGGTTGAGGCGCGGCGAAGTCATCATGGCTTTGGCCGTTATTTCGGTCATCATCTTCCTGATCCTGCCGATCCCGTCCTTCCTGCTCGACATCCTGTTGTCGATGTCGATCACCTCGGCGATCCTGATCCTGATGACGGCGCTGCTGATCAAAAGGCCGCTGGAATTTTCGGCCTTTCCGACCGTGCTTCTGGTCACCACCCTGTTTCGCCTGTCGCTGAACGTCGCCTCGACCCGCCTGATCCTGTCGCGCGGGCACGAGGGCGAACAGGCCGCCGGCGCTACGATCAAGGCCTTCGGGCACCTGATCATGCAGGGCAATTTCATTATCGGCGTGATCGTTTTCGCCATCTTCATCCTGATCAACTTCGTGGTCATCACCAAGGGTTCGGGGCGGATCGCCGAAGTCGCGGCGCGCTTTACCCTCGACTCGATGCCCGGCAAGCAGATGGCCATCGACGCCGACCTGTCGTCGGGCCTGATCAACCAGGAAGAAGCCAAGAAGCGCCGCAAGGAGGTCGAACAGGAATCGGGCTTCTTCGGCGCCATGGACGGTGCCTCCAAGTTCGTGCGTGGCGACGCCGTCGCCGGCCTGGTCATCACCGCGATCAACATTGTCGGCGGCATCCTGATCGGCATCGTCAACCACCAGATGCCGGCCGGCGAAGCCGCCTCGACCTATGTCCAGCTGACCGTCGGCGACGGCCTGGTCACCCAGATCCCGGCGCTGATCATCTCGCTGGCCGCCGGTTTCCTGGTGTCGAAGGCCGGCGTCGACGGTTCCGCCGACAAGGCCCTGGTCGCCCAGCTGGCCACCAACCCGATCGTGCTGGGCATGGTCTCGGCCGCCGCCGGCGCGCTGGGCCTGGTGCCCGGTATGCCGATCCTGCCCTTTGCCTGTATCTCGCTGGGCGCCGGCGTCATGGCCTGGCGCATCGGCCGCGCCCCCAAGGGCCCGACGGCCGAGGAAACCGCCGCTGCCGAGCGCGCGGCCCTGCCGCCGGAAGAAGAGCCGATCACCGCGGCGCTGGCCATCGACGACGTCAAGATTGAGCTGGGCCTGGGCTTGCTGGGCTTGATCAACGATCTCGACGGCCGCAAGCTGACCGACCAGATCAAAGCCCTGCGCCGCACGCTGGCCCAGGAGTACGGCTTCGTGATGCCGTCGGTGCGCATCCTCGACAATATGCGCTTAAAGCACCAGGGCTATTGCGTGCGCATCAAGGAGATGGAATCGGGCTCGGGCGAGGTGCGCATCGGCTCGCTGATGGCGATGGACCCCAGCGGCCGCCAGGTCGAGCTGCCGGGCGAACACATGAAGGAGCCGGCCTTCGGTCTTCCGGCGACGTGGATCGATGGCGCCCTGCGCGAAGAGGCCATGTTCCTCGGCTACACCATCGTCGATCCGGCGACCGTCATCACCACGCACCTGACCGAGATCCTCAAGGACAATATGTCCGATCTTTTGTCCTATGCCGAACTGACCAAGCTGCTGCGCGAACTGCCGGCCGACCAGAAGAAGCTGGCCGACGACCTGATCCCGCAGGTCATCTCGACGGCGACCCTGCAACGCGTGCTGCAGGCCATGCTGAAGGAGCGCGTGAGCATACGCGACCTGCCGGCGATCCTGGAAGCCCTGGGCGAAGCGGCCGGCCACACCAAGTCGATCACCCAGATGGTCGAGCACGTGCGCTCGCGCCTGGCGCGGCAACTGTGCTGGCAGAACCGCGCCGAAGACGGGTCGTTGCCGATCATCACCCTGTCGCACGATTGGGAAAACGCCTTTGCCTCGTCCCTGGTCGGCACCGGCGAGGAGCGCCAGCTGACCATGGCGCCGTCGGCACTTCAGGACTTCATCCGCGCCGTGCGCGACGTCTTCGAGCGCGTCTCGATGAACGGCGACGTCGCGGTGCTGTTGACCTCGCCCGCCATCCGCCCGTTCGTGCGCTCGATCATCGAACGCTTCCGCGCCTCGACCGTGGTCATGAGCCAGAACGAAATCCATCCCAAGGTCAAGCTGAAGACCGTGGGCACCGTCTAGGGTCAGCTGTCGGCGGATGGCTTGATACCGAGCGCCAGCAGGAGGTGCAGGATTTGTGTCCCGCCAATGCAAAGGATAGCGACGACGACGGCCATGGTCACATAGGCCGCGATTTCGCGGACTCCGTGTGGATCATCATTGTCCCAATGCGCGCCTAAAAATCTCCAGCGGAGGTTCTGTTTAGGTGAGATCAGGAGGCTCACGATAAAGGTCGGCACGAGCCAGCCGACCAGGTTGCCCGCCAAGGTTTGAACCGCTGAAAAATATATGATGCCGCCATGCTCGTCGTGCGGATAGATCAAGCCGTGCGCGGTATCGGGCGCGTGGGGTGCGCCGGCAATCCATATGACCTGGCAAACCAGGAAAACGGCAAAGCCACCTGCGAAAAGGCCAAAGCAAACGCCGCCAATGATGTTGCGCATCGCGTGGATCGTCATTATCCCCTCCCAATCCCCGCAGCCATGATAGCGCTTGAGCTTCGGCGCGCAAGTCGTTCTTGCCCCTTGACAATTTGGTGACGACGCCCCTTTTAGGGGGTGAGTAGCGATAAGATATTCGCGTTATCGAGGTATGACTGATGAACCGGATCATCCGGCAGGCGTTCGGCACATCGCGGCCGAAGGACGTGTTTTTCAACCTGCTGACCTTCGATCGCATGGTGACCCGGCCGATCGTCCATATCGTCTACTGGATCGGCCTGTGCCTGCTGTTCATCGCCGCCATGGCGGTCGCCGGCACCGCCGTAGGTGAAGGCCTCAAGGAAGGCCTGCAAGGCTGGCTGCTGGCCGTGCCGTTCCTGGTCGTCGGCTGGCTGATGGTGCTGATCGGCGCCCTGTTGTGGCGCGGCATGTGCGAGTTCTACATGGCCGTGCTGAGCATCGCCGAAGACCTGCGTTTCCTGCGCCAGTTCCAGGAAAAGCTGCCGGCCGAGCCCACGCCGGCGCCGGCCTCGGCGCCGGTGGCGCCCGTCGCCGCTCGTCCCGTGGCTCCGCAGACCATGGAAGCGGCCGCCTCGGTCGTCTCCCAGCCGGTGGCTGCCGAGCCGTCCGACATCACCGAAACGCCTTTCTTCCAGCCGCGGTTCGGCAAGCGTCTGGACTGACGCCAACGCTTGCCTTCCGAGGCTTACCAGGCGTAGCGCACGTTCATCCGCCCACTGGTCGCGCCGTTCAAGGTCGACGACTGGGCATTCAGCAGCGCCTGGATCGACCAGTGCGGCCCGGCGGTCCACACCCCGCTCAATGACCCGCCGGTGGTGGTGTAGTTGGACGACACTTCGGTGTCGATGGAGGCCTTGAGCGACCACCGCTTGCCGATCGTCCACAGGCCGCTCATTTGGACCTGGGCGGCGTCCGGCTGGGTCGGCAAGGTGGTGCGATCGATCAAGAAGGTCGGCATGACCGCGAAGCTGCGCGCAATATCACGGTCCGGCTCGAAATCGTGCACCCAGGCGACGCGCAGTTGCGGGGCGAAGCTGACATTGCCGCCGGTTTGCCACTGGTTGTCGATCTGGAAGCCGGTGGAAACCGGCACCGCGGTGATTGTGCGGCCGTGGAAGGTGATGGCGCTGGCCTGGGCCGTCTGCACGGCCGCGGCGATTTCCTGTGACGAGGCGAAGGCTTCCGTGGCCGTGGCTTCACGCACACTCATTGGCGCGATGGCGGCGAACGGCACGATGTGGCCGCCCGTATCGCCAAGGTCGAAGGTGTAGCCGGCTTCGAGGCGCCCGCCCAAGGTCGTGCTGTGCACCGGCGTGGCGCCGTTCATCGCGATATCCAGCGCGTCGAGGGCGCGCGTGAAATGCGTGACGCCGACCCCGGCGAGGCCGGTCGCCGAGACATAGGCCTGGCCGATATAGCCTATGCCGTAAAGGCTGAGCGCGTATTGCGAGCCTTGGCTGTAGGCGTCTGGTGCGGTCAGGGCGGAGGCAGCGTCGGTATAGCTGAACGCCGCGCCCACCAGGATCGGCCGGGCCCCCAGTTGCCGGTCGATGCCGATCGTCAGGCCGGTCATCCGGGCGGACAACCCGTTGCCCGAGGTGTTCGCCGCCATCGGCGTCAGCCACAGGCCGGTTACCGGATCGGCTTGTAAAGAGAGAGGCGAGGCCAGGCGCCAGTCATCCATGCGGCCGGTCACGGTCTGCACGGACCGTTCGGCGGTCGACAGGACCTGCATCGGCACGATCGAGATGCCGCCGGCGCCGATCGTCTTGTAGGCGTCCTCGAGCTTGGCGGTCGTGTCCAGCCCGACCAGGAAGCTCGTGATCCGGCTGGCCAGCAGCGAATTGCCCTGGGCCTGGATGCGGCCCAGGACGTCGCCGACCTCCGCCCCGGCGCCGCTCAGGCCCGCGGGCGCGAAGTTCGCGGTCGAGATGAGGCTGAGCTTGCCGTTGGCGTTGGACAGGGCATAGCTCAGGATCGCGCTCTTGGCGGTGCTGAGCTGCAGCCCGCTGGTGTTCAGCCCACCGTCCGCCGAAACGATGTTGGCCAGGGTGAAGCTGCCGGGCTTCAGGGTGCCGCCGTCCATCGTCGCAATCGCCAGGGTGCCGTTCAGGACCGGCGTGCCGCTGAAGGAGAAGCTGTCGGACGCGCCCGTCATCTGGTTGACACGGACGGACAGTGAGCCGCTGGCCGACTGGCTATAGGCGCCGTTGATACGGACGGCGCCGACGCCGCCCGTATTGACCAGGATGCCGTCATTGACGAAGACACCGGCGCTGCCCAGGTCGATCGACGACCCGGCCTGGATGGTGCCGCCCGCCAGGTTATGCAGCTGGTTGGTGGCGCCCTCGGCCAGGGCGATGCTGCCCTGGAGCGTGCCGCTGTTGGTGATGCTGGTCGTGCCGGAGAGGCTTTCGATGACCGTGTCGCTGCCACCGCCCAACGTCGACAGGGTGCCGGCATTGGTAATCTGGCTGATCGGCGAATCCAGCAGCATGGCGTAACCGCCCGCGCCGCCCGTCACGCTGGCCCCGGCGTCAATATTGATCACCGGATCGCTGGTGCTGTGGGCATAGATGGCCGAGGTGCCGGCGGCCTTGGTGACGATCGATACGCCGGTAGCCACGTGGACCGTGACCGTGCCGGTGGTGCCGCCGTCGCCGGCGAGCACCTGATGGGGACCGGTGCTGTCCAGCACCACGCCGCCGCCGCCGGAGATCGACTGGGCGACGACGCCAAAGGCGCCCGCGCCGCTCGTGGTGATCGACGCGTTGACATTGACCGTGACCGCGCCGGCATTGGCCGCCTTGCCCCCGGTCGTGGAGGTCGCCAGCGCGCCGCCGGTCGACAGCACCGCGCCGCCGCCGCCGCCGACACTTTGGGCCAGGATGCCGACCGCTTCGGCGCCGGAGGTGGTGATGGCCGCATTGCTGTTGACGAGGACGGCGTCGCCATTGGTGCCGCTGCTGGTCGTGGCGCCGCCCAGGTTGGCGCTGCCCGTGGCGATGGCCAGGCCGCCGCCGCCGCCGATGCTTTGGGCGACGATACCGATCGCCCCCAGGCCGGTGGTTGAGATGGCTTCACCGTTGGTGACGGTGACCGCCCGGGCGAAGCTGGTCGGGGTGCCGCCCAGTTTCGCGGTGGTGGTGACCACTTCGCTGACCCCGCCGCCGCCGCTGATCGACTGGGCGACGACGCCGTAGGCGAAATTGCCCTGGGTGGCGATCGTGCCGCCGGTCAATGAGACGTTGACCGCGCTGCTCTGGCCGTTGGCATTGCTGGCCGCGCCCAGGATCATCGTGCCGGAGAAAGGCGAAGTGGGTGAGGCTGCCAGGCTGTCGAGACCGCCGCCGCCGGAGACGCTCTGCGCCAGGACGCCGATCGACTGGGCGCCGCTGGTCGAAATCGATGCCGATCCGGTGACGGTCACGGCGCCCGCGAAATCGGAGCCCGAGACCTGACCGAGGCGCCCGTTGGCCGTCCCGCCGCTGCTTGACGATTGATCGGTGAAGCTGGCGACCCCGCCGCCGCCGCCGATCGATTGTGCCAGCAGCGCGACCGCATTGACGCCCGTGGTCGAAAGGGCGGCCGTATAGTTGACAGACACATTGCCGCCATTGCCGTTGATATTGCCGGTCGCGCCCAGGTTCAGCGCCGCCGCGTCATTGCCCGTCGAGCCGCTTATCCGGCTGGCCGCGCCGATACCGCCGCCGCCGCCCACCGATTGCGCGATGATAGCGTAGGCGCCGGCGCCGGTCGTGCCGATCGTGCCGTTGCTGGTAATGGAGACGCTGCCGCCGCCCTGGCCGAAACCGCCCGACCCGCCGATCGTCAAGCCGACATTGGCCTTGCCGCCGCCGGCCGCGGTGGCGCTGGAGGCCAAGGCCGAGCCGCCGCCGCCGCCGACCGACTGGGCGAACAGCCCATAGGCCAGCGAACCCGAGGTCAGGATCGCGCCGGAATTGCTCAGCGAGACCGTGCCGCCGATGCCGCCGGCCGCGCCCGATCCGCCCAGCGAGGTGCTGAGCGTATAGGATCCGCCATTGGCATTGCTGTCGGCGGCGCCGCCCGTGCCGCCGCCGCCGCCGATCGACTGCGCGAAGATGGCCGTCGCCTGGTCGCCGGAGGTGGTGACGGCGTCGCCGTTGGCGACTTCGACCGTCGCGCCATTGCCGCCGCCGCCGCCCGTGCCGCCAAGGCTCAGGCCCACGGCGACACCGCTCGAGGTCGACGAATCCGAGCCGCCATTGCCGCCGCTGTCGGCCTGGCCGTCGCCGCTGCCTGACCCGGCCGTCGCCGCCGCGCTCGAGGCGCCGCCATTGCCGCCGCCGCCGCCGATCGACTGCGCGAAGATGCCGTAGGAGAGGGCGCCCGACGTGGTGATGGCGCCGCCGGCGATCGTGGCGCCGCAATCGGCGCCCGACAGGCTGCCGCAGACCTGGACCTCGCCGCCCGCGCCGCCGCCCGCGCCCGATCCGCCCAGGCTGAGCGCGACCGAAGCCGATCCGCCCGCGCCGGTGGTCGAGCTGGACGAGCCGCCATTGCCGCCGCCGCCGCCGACCGATTGCGCGAAGATGGCGCTGGAGTTGGCGGCGTAGGTGGTCAGCGAGGCGCCGGCCTGGAAGACCTGGACCGTGCCGCCCGCACCCGCGCCGCCGCCGTTACCGCCCAATGACAGGGCGACGCTGGCCTTGCCGCCGCTGGCGTTCTGGCTGCTGGAGCCGCCGTTGCCGCCGCCGCCGCCGACCGACTGGGCGAAGATCGCCGCCGAATTGACGCTGGCGGAGGGATTGGCGGCGCTGCCCGTGGTGATCGAGGCGGTGTTCGAGACCGCCACCGTATTGCCGGCGCTGCCGGCGCCGCCTTCGCCGCCCAGGCTCATGCCCAGGGCATAGCCGCCGTCGGTGCCGGCCTCGCCCTGGCTGCCGGTACCATTGTGGCCGGATTCCGCCGAATTGGCGGTGTCGTTCGATGTGCCGCTGGCCGCGCCGTCGCGGCTACTGGCGCTGGTCGACGAGGACGAGCCGCTGCTGGCCGGGGCCGCGGAGGCCGAACTGGTCACCGCGCCGCCATTGCCGCCGCCGCCGCCGATCGACTGGGCGAAGATGCCCGTCGAATCAGCGCCCAGGGTGGCGATGGTGCCGCTGTTGTAAACCAGGATGGTGCCGCTGGTGCCGCCGCCGCCGCCCGAACCGCCAAGGCCGAAGCTGACCGCCGCGGTGCCGCCCGACGAGGCCGAGCTGGACGACGCGCCGCCATTGCCGCCGCCGCCGCCGACCGACTGGGCGAAAATGCCGACCGATTCCACACCGGAGGTGGCGATGGCGTTGCGGCTGGCCACTTCGACATTGCTGCCGTTGCCGCCGAGGCCGCCGTTGCCGCCCAGGCTGATCGCGCCCGCATAGTTGCCGCCGGAGGCGTTGGCGGTGCTGGATCCGCCGTTGCCACCGCCGCCGCCGACCGACTGGGCGAAGACGCCGTCGGACAACGCGCCGCTGGTGGTGATGACGTCGCTGGTCTCGACCGCGACCTGGCCGCCGCTGCCGCCGGCTCCGCCGGCGCCGCCGATGGTCAGCGAGCCCGCGGCCCCGTTGTCGTCCTGGTCGCTGTCCGAGCCGGAGCCGGACGTCGCCATTTGCGCCGCCTGGGAGACCACGCCGCTGGTATTGGTCTGCTGGGCGAAACCGCTGCCGCTGTACGAAGCGGCGCCGCCGTTTATGGCGCCGCCGGCCTGGCCGGTGGACGAGGCGCTGGCCGCGCCGCCGTCACCGCCGCCGCCGCCGACCGACTGGGCGAAGATGCCGGTCGACTGGGCGCCGTGCGTGGTCAGCGTGCCGTTGTCTTCGACGACCAGGACGGTGCTGCCGTTGCCGCCGTCGCCGCCGAAGCCGCCGATGGCGACCGAAACCGCGTATTTGTTGCTGGAGGCATCGGCTTCCGACCAGCCGCCATTGCCGCCGCCGCCGCCGATCGACTGGGCGTAGACGGCCGAGGCCTCATTGCCAAAGGTCGTGATCGAGCCGTCGACGAGGTTGGGCACCGTGGCCGCGCCGGCCACTGGCTGGTCGGTGCGGCCTTCGTTGAAGCCGTAGCTCAGGAAGTGATAGGCGGCCGCCGACGTGTTGTCGCCGAACGCCGCCCGCAGGTCGCCATAGTTGGCCAGGTATTGTTCGACATTGAAGCCGTTGGCGATCCGGCCTTCGCCGATGCCGTAAGTGATATAGTGCTGGGTGGCAGCGTCGCCATTGGTGCCGAACGCCCTGACGAGGTCGCTATAGGACGCCGTATATTCATAGGGGTTGAAATTGACCAGGACCGTGCCGCCATTGCCGCCGGCTCCGCCGCCGCCGCCGACGGAGACCGCCACCGAGGCCGTGCCGGAAATGGCGTTGGTATAGGCTGAGCCGCCATTGCCGCCGCTGCCGCCGATCGATTGGGCCAGGATGCCGATCGACTGGTCGCCGCTGCCTGCCGTGCCGGGGGCGCCGGTGACAAGGCTGCCCGATTGCATGACGCTGACCGCGTTGGCGTTACCGCCGGCCGCGCCCGCGCCGCCGATGGCGACCGAGGCCGAGACCGAGGTGTTCTTGCTGTTGCCGCCGCCGGCGCTGAGGCTGAAGGCCGCCGCATTGCCGCCATTGCCGCCGCCGCCGCCGATCGACTGGGCGATGATGCCGATCGAATCGAGGCCATCGGTCTTGATGCCGCCGATGCTGTTGACGGAGACGGTATTGGCCGACTGGCCGGTACCGCCCTTGCCGCCGGTCGCGCCCGCCGCGCCGATCGACAGTTTGAAGTCGGGAATGCCGGTGGCCAGCGCGCCGGAGAAGGCCGATCCGCCGTTGCCGCCGCTGCCGCCGATCGACTGGGCGATGATGCCGGCCGAGTCGTCGGCTTCGGTGGTGATGAGCGCATCCGCTGTCACGCTGACCGTATTGGCGGTGCTGCCATTGCCGCCGTAGCCGCCGACCGAGATCGCCGGCGCGGCGATGGTCGATCCGGCCAGGGCGGCGCTGAAGCCGCCGCTGCCGCCGTTGCCGCCGATCGATTGGGCCAGTATGCCGGCGGAGAGCAGGCCATTTGTTGTCACCGCCTGGGCCGTATCGACATTGGCCGCGCCCGCGCTGCCGCCGGCGCCGCCTGACCCGCCCAGCGAGATGCCGACCGAGGCCAGCCCGTTGACCGCCGCCGAGAAGGCCCAGCCGCCATTGCCGCCGCTGCCGCCGATCGACTGGGCGACGATGCCGTCCGACTGGCCGCCGGTGGTCGATACCGACCGGCTCGCATTGCTCAGGCTCACCGAAACCGTGCTGGCCCGGCCGCCGTTGCCGCCGTCGCCACCGATCGCCGCCGACAGGCCGAGCCCGCCGCTAAAGCCGCCGGCGACCGCGAAGCCGCCCGTGCCGCCATGACCGCCCAGGCTTTGCGCCACGATGCCGTCCGACAGGTCGCCGGTCACCGTGGTGCTGCCGGACTGGCTGACGGTAACGGCGGAGGCTGTGCCGCCATTGCCGCCATTGCCACCGACGGACAGCGAGGCCGAGGCATCCTCGCTCAGGGCGCCGGCGATGGCGAACGCGCCGCTGCCGCCGCTGCCGCCGATCGATTGCGCCAGGATGCCACCGCCATTGCCGGTTCCCGACGCGGTGATATTGCCGCTGTTGGCCACGCTTACCGCGCTGGCGGTGCCGCCATTGCCGCCCGAGCCGCCGACGCCGATGCTGGCGCTGAGGAAGCCGCCGTAGCTGCCGGCGACCGCGAAGCCGCCATTGCCGCCGCCGCCGCCGATCGATTGGGCCTGCAGGGCCGCGGCCCCGCCGCCCGTGGTGATCAGCGCGCCGCTGTTCTGCACGCTCACCGTGCCGCTGAAGCCGCCATTGCCGCCGGGGCCGCCGATGCTGTTGGCGCTGCTGGCGCCCAGCGAGATCGAGCCGGACACCGTGTAGCCGCCGTTGCCGCCGCCGCCGCCGACCGATTGGGCCAGGATGGCGCTGGAGTCATAACCGTTGGTGGTAATGAGGGCGGAGCCATAGGTGGGCGTGCCCGCCACCGCGTTGGCACTGCCGGCCTCGTTGTAGACCGCGACCGCGCCGCCGGTTCCGCCACCACCGCCGCGGCCGCCGACGGCCAGCGAGACCGCCGCGTCGTCAAAACCGGCGGCGAAGCTGATCGACGAGCCGCCTGCGCCGCCGCCGCCGCCGATGGACTGGGCCATCAGGCCCTGCGAATAGGCGCCGGAAGTGGTGATCGCCCCGCCTTCATTCTCGACCGTGACGGCCGAGCCCGACCCGCCCGACCCGCCGGTGCCGCCGACGCCGATCGCGATCGACGCGTCGATCGCCAGCGAGGCGTCGATCGCCGTGCCGCCCTGGCCGCCACCGCCGCCAATCGACTGGGCGATGACGCCTTGCGAGTCCATGCCCTGGGTGATGATCGAGGCGCCGCCCGTGCCGGCATAGACCGCGCCGCCCTGGCCGCCATTACCGCCGGAACCGCCCAGCGCCATGGAGAACGAGCCGAAGAAGCCGGCCGACAAGGCGACCGCATAGCCGCCGCTGCCGCCACCACCGCCCACCGACTGGGCGAAGATGCCGGCCGAGGAAAAGCCGGCCGTGGAGAGAGTCTTGCTCGAAGCGGGCGTGGTCAGCGGCGTGCGGCCGACGCAGGCCCCCAGCGAGACGGTGCTGAAACTGCTGCAATTGACGGTGACATAACCGCCATTGCCGCCACCACCCCCCGATCCCCCGTGGGCGATCGAGGTCGCGTCGCCGAAGAAGGCCGTGGCCATGGCCAGGGCGCCCCCGGCATTGCCGCCGCCGCCGCCGACCGACTGGGCGAAAATATCGGCCGAACTGATTTCGACCGTGGCGATCGAACCGCTATTCAGGACGCCAAGGTCGCCGCCATCGCCGCCACCGCCACCGCTGCCGCCCGTGGCATGCGCCGAGCCGCCGAAGATCGTCTTCGACTTGGCCTTGGCATACCCGCCGGTGCCGCCGCCGCCGCCGATCGATTGCGCGAACAGGCCGAACGCCCCGCCGGAGCTGTCGTCATTGTTGGGCGTCGCGCTTTGGTCGGGAATGCAGGCATGGCCCGTGCAGATGTCGCCACTGTTTTCCAGCGCGACCGTGCCGCCGTTGCCACCATCGCCGCCGCTGCCGCCGATGGCCACGGTTCGCTGGCCGCTGGAGGTCGCAAAGCCGCCCTTGCCGCCGCCGCCGCCGACCGATTGGGCGAAGACGCCGACCGAGGAGGAACCGTAAATGCTGACGGATGAGGTATTTCTGACGACCACGAACCCGCCGTCGCCGGCCAGGCCGCCGCTGGCGCCAAGGGCGTGCAGGCCGGCATTGCCGCCGGCATCGCCGCCGCCGCCGCCGACCGACTGTGCCGCGATGGCTGCGATACCCGTTGGGTTGCAGCCGCCTTGCCCGACGCTGGCGCAATCCGACAAGGCCGCGCTGCCGACGGTAATCGCACCATGATTGTCGACATCGATCGCGCCGCCGTTACCGCCGAAGCCGCCGCCGCCGCCAAAGCCGTTGACGTTGGTACCCGCGTCTCCGCCGAAGCCGCCGATGCTCTGCGCCACAATGCCCATGCCGCCATTGGTCGTGATCGCGGCATTATTGGTGATGTTGATGCTGCCACCGGCGCCGCCGGGCAGGCCACTGCCGCCGACCGAGCCCTTGTTGCCATTGTTGGCAGCGCCGCCGGCGCCGCCCTGGCCGCCCGCGCTTTGGGCGACGATCCCGAAGGCGGTCGAGCCGCCCGTGATGTTCAAGGCGACATTGTTGACGAGGGCGACGTTGCCGCCATTGCCGCCGCCGCCGCCATTGCCGCCGTCAAAGGTCTTGTAGGTCGCATAGCCGCCGTCGCCGCCGTCGCCGCCATAGCTGTAACCAAGAATTCCGGTATTGCCGACCAGGTAACCCCCGGCCGGGGCGTTGGCACCCGGATTGATGGTCAGCGAGACATTGCCGCCGTTGCCGCCCGTTCCGCCGTCGCCGCCGTTGTAGACGCAGCCGCCGTTGAAGGGGTCGTTGCCGCCTCGGCCACCGTCGCCGCCATTGCTGCCGATGATGACGACGTCGCCATTATAGGTCGTGGCCGGATTGGGATTATAGGTGAAGGTACCGTCGGCGCGGTTCGGGCCGGCATTGCCGGCGGCCCCGGGGCCCGTGCCGCAGTTGGGCCGGCCCTGGTTGTCCTTGCCGGCGGCCCCGGCGGCGCCTTGTTCCTGGTCGGCGCCGTAGGGATTGCCGTGGGTGACGACGACCTGGGCCTGGGCGCCGGTGGCTGCCAGGGCGAGGGCGATGGCGCCGGAACTGACCATGTCCATGCGTCGCGACCGGCCGGAATGTCGCCGTCCCGAACGCTTCAAGGCCTCAAGTCCACGCGCCGCGTTCGTCATGCCGGTACTCCATTCCTGGGCCGCATACTGCGGCGTTTATCTTGTCCGCGTTCGACACAGGCGCGCGCACAGGCCAGGGCAAAGAGCCCTGGATTGTTCGAAAACAAGTCGGTGCGATGGGAAGTGTCTGACGTGGGGCGTGCGGGCCCCGTTCATGGCCCGTCCGGCTAAATATTACCAAGAACAGTTAATTTAGGATTGAGCGTGTCACGGTTGACACACGTTCGGGGCCGACTATGCCCGCAGCGTCTTGGCCAGTTCGCGCGCCAGGGGCTTGGGTCGGCCGAAGCGGTCGAACAGCAAGGGCTCGTCGAAGATCGGGCGCGGGTGCGGCCCGCTGTTCTGCCAGCTGTCGCTGTCGCGCACGCCCCAGAAGGTCAGGCCGACACGCTGGGCGGCCGGCACCTCGTGATAGGCGTCGATGATCTCGTCGAGCACGCGCAGCTGGTCGATACGCGGTTCGACGGCGTTGACCGGGCGGTCCTCGTGCAGGGTGATGTCGACTTCCGAGACGTGGACCTTAAGGCCCAGCGACGTGATGTCGCGGATGGCGGCGCGGATGGCGCCCGGCGGGACGTCGCCGCCGATATGGGTCTGGGTGCCGATGCCGTGCAGGGGCGCGCCGTTCTTCAGGGCGCGTTCGGCGGCGCGCAGCAAGGTGGCGCGCTTCTTCGGCGTATATTCGAGGTTATACTCGTTCATCAGCAGGATGGCGTGCGGATCGGCCTGGTGCGCCGCCGTGAAGGCCAGGCCGATATAGTCTTCACCCAGCTTCTGCGACCACAGGCAGTCGCGCAGCGTCGAGCCCTCGTCGGTCACCGGCTCGTTGACGACGTCCCAGGTCTTGATGAAGCCGGCATAGCGGCCCATGACCTTTTGGATGTAGTCGACATAGGCATTGAGAAAGGCGTCGCCGGAGAGGTCTCGGAAACGGCCCCCGTCCTCGGCGTACCAGATCAGGCAATGGCCGTGTACCGCCATGCCATGAGCCTTGGCAAAGGCGACCAGGCTGTCGGGCCGCTCGAAACGCAGCGAGCCGTCCGCTTGCAGGACGACCTCCATCTTCATTTCGAATTCGGGGGTCAGGCGATTGAAGTGGGTGGTCGCCAGTTGCACCCACTGCGGGTCGTTCAACTGCGGTGTCTGTACGCAGGTGCCGAGCGGCCACGGCGCCAGCGATTTCAAAGGGGGCAGGGGCGCTTGTTGCGCCAGGGCGCTTGGCGCTGCCAGTACACCGGCGGCCCCGGCCAGCCAGGTGCGCCGGCTTAGCATCAGGCCCGCTGCGAGATGCGAATGGAAACTTCGTCGAGCATCGCGTTTTCGGCTTTCTTTTCGGCGGCGATGCGGTTGAGCTTGGTGACCTCGGCGACGTGCTCGAACTTCTTGAGATCCTCGAAGGCCTTGCTCAGGCTGTCGCGGACGCCGTCCTCCTCGCGCACGATCAGGTCGAGTTCGCAGGCCAGGGTATCGCGGCGCAGCTTGTGGCCGTGCTTATAGGCCGGCAGGTGACGCGCCAGGTGCGGATCGCCCGAGGCCTTGACGCATTCGAGCTCATATTCGGTGTCGATCGTGGCGATCTTCATCTCGGCATGGGTGCGGCGCGTGACGACTTCGGCCAGGCGCTTCTGCAGGGATTCCACCTCGAAGGTCGACAGACGGATGAGCGATTGGGCCCACTTGGTCATTAGTTTATCCTTTGGCGCTCAAGCGCCGCGCGGGCTAACGCGCCAACGGGCGCGGCGGGCGGTCGCCCTTGCCTCACCCCTGCGGGGTTCGGAAATCCATGGCAATTGTTGAGTTCGATGGCAAAGGCAAAACGGCCCTCTAAGCCTTGGCTAATATTGCCGCTAAATTCGTAAACGACTCGTCAAGAGGCGTGTACTCGTCCTTGTTCTGGCGCAGAAAGTTTTCGATTTCCGGATTGAGCAGGATGCCGCGGTCGACGTCCGGATCCGAACCCTGGCGATAGGCGCCGATGCGGATCAGTTCTTCCATATTCTGATAAGACGACATCACTTTGCGCGCCTGCCGCACGACCTCGCGTTCCGGCACCTTCTGGCATTCCGGCATGGTCCGCGAGATCGACTTCAACACGTCGATCGCCGGGAAGCGGCCGCGCTCGGCGATGCCCCGGCTCATGACGATGTGGCCGTCGAGAATACCGCGCACGGCGTCGGCGATCGGTTCGTTGTGGTCGTCGCCGTCGACCAGGACGGTGAAGATCGCCGTGATCGGTCCGGTCGCGGTGCCGTCGGGCCTGACCGGCCCGGGGCCGGCGCGTTCCAGCAGCTTGGGCAGTTCGGCGAAACAGGTCGGCGTATAGCCCTTGGTCGTCGGCGGTTCACCCGTCGCCAGGCCGATCTCGCGCTGCGCCATTGCGAAACGCGTCACCGAATCCATCATGCACAGCACTTCCAGCCCCTGGTCGCGCAGGAATTCGGCGAGCGCCATGGTCATGTAGGCCGCTTGGCGCCGCTTCAACGCCGGCTCGTCCGAGGTCGCGACGACGACGATGGCGCGGCGCAGGCCTTCCTCGCCGAGCGTCTCCTCGACGAATTCGCGCACTTCGCGGCCGCGTTCGCCGATCAGGCCGACGACGACCGCGTCGCAGGTCGCCTTGCGCGCCAGCATCGACAGCAGGACCGACTTGCCGACGCCGGAGCCGGCGAAGACGCCCAGGCGCTGGCCGCGGCAGCAGGTGGTGAAGACGTCCATGGCGCGCACGCCGAGGTTCAGGCGCTCACCGACGCGTTGGCGCGTATGGGCCGACGGCGGCGCGGCCTTGAGCAGGTAGCCCTCGGGCCCTTGCGGCAATGGCCCGTGGCCGTCGATGGCATTGCCGAAACTGTCGATGATACGTCCGAGCCAGGCGGTCGTCGGATGGACCTTGGCGCCCTCGGCCGAGATGCGGATCTCCGCGCCCGGCGTCACGCCTTCGACCGGTCCGAACGGCATCATCAGCGCCCGGTCTTCGCGGAAGCCGACGACTTCGACGGGCAGGGGCGTGTCGTTGCGCCGGATGATTTCGCAGCGCGCGCCGACCTGCATGTAGCTGAGCCCGCCCTTGGCTTCGATCAGCAGGCCGTTGACCACGGCGACGCGGCCGTAGACACGCATACTCTCGACATTGCGGGCGATCTGAACGAGGTCTTCCATGGCCCAGAGTCTAAGCCCTTCGCCGTTAAGAAGGGTTAACGCCGGGTAAGAAAGATTAAGAAAGCGGCCCCAGGCTTTTTGCCGCGCCTCGGCCCGCGCCTCGGCGATGATTCGTCCTCGGAGGGTAATTTTTAAGCACTCGCTTGGCCATCTCGCAGGTTTTGCGGCGCGGAAAAATGCGCTTAGACATCAGCAAGATAGAGGTTTGCGTGCGGCATGAAAATACCTTTCACAATTTTGACAAAACCTTTATGTGATAAGGGTTTTAACCCTTTTCGTTTGACAGATTTTGCGCTGCGGCCTAGCGTTCGCATGTGCAATAAATGGGTGCGAACATGGCCGAGTTTTTTCTCATCCTTGGCGTTATCGTCATCTACTTCGCGCCCTTGCTGGTCGCGGCCTGGGTGCGCCACCCCAAGCTGGCCTATATCGGCGGGGTAAATGCCGCACTTGGCGTCACCGTGGTCGGCTGGGCCGGCGCGCTGATCTGGGCCTTGCGCCGCCGCCGCGTGGTGGCGATGAGCTACCATGGCGACATGGAGGTGCCGCGCTCCTTCAATACCGGCCTGTTCGCCGCCACCGGCCTGGTGGTTGCGGTTTCGGTTGTCGCCTTCATGGGCGTCAACCGGCTGCAGGAGCACAAGACCGCCCAGGCGGCGTCGGCTCTCTATGTCACCGACGCGATCGTCGCGCCGCAATGGCGCCATGCCGCGGTCGACGGCGTCGATACGGCCAGCCTGGCCAGCAGCAACAGTCTCACCCAGCCCGCGCCCTACAAGGGCGGCCCTGTGACGCTGAGCGTCAGCCACGGGCCCGACGGCGCGATCGTCAGGCTGGACACCGACGCCGAAATGGCCTGCAGCTTCGCGCCGACCGCCAGCAGCCTCCAGGTGAGTTTCGACAGCGGGCCGGACCAGACCTTCGCCTGCGCGCCGGCGCCCGCCGGCGCCCGCAAGATGCTCTTCGACGGCGATCATTCGACGGCCTATCTTGCCGATCCGACCGCCTTTCTGAACCGGCTGAAGGGCGTGCGCCATATCGCTATCACCGCCGCCTTCACCGGCGTCACGGAGCCGACGCCCCTGGAATACGACCTGCCGTCGGAAGAGCCCCTGGCCACCAGCGTCGCATCGACGCAAGCCCCGGCCAAGCCGGCGGCCACGCTTGCGGCGCCGGCGGCCACCCTGGCCGCGGCGGCTGTTGTGCCGGTCGCGGCCTCTACCGCGGTGGCGACGGACGATTCTGCGGCGGACGATACGCCGCGTGGCCGCCATCACCGCCACGAACGCCATGCCCGGCACGGTAAGACGACCTATGTCGACGGCGTTCCCGACCATGGCCGCCACGGGCATCACCGTCACCGGCGCGGGTGAGGGCGGACCGTCCGACGGTCTACCTTTACGATCTAATATTATTTGATCGTATTTATTCGCAAATGACGCTAGGATGGCGCGGTATTCGGAGTCGTGCCATGCCTTCCATGAGTGTATCCCTGTCCGACAAGATGCGCGGTTTTATCAAGTCGCGTGTCGAAGGTGGCGACTACCATAACGAAAGCGAATATATCCGCGATCTGGTTCGTCGCGACCAGGAGCGTCTGGCCGATGAGGATGCTTTGGAGCGTGCGTTGCTGGCCGCGGAGGCGAGCGGATTTGTCAAGGCGTCGGCGCTCGACATCAAGTCGGAAGTCAAGCAGCGGTTGAAGGCGGATGGCCGAATTTAGCCTTTCAAAGACCGCAAAAGCAAAGCTCACCAGGATCTATGAGTATTCCTTTCTGAATTTCGGGGAAGATCAAGCGGACGCATATATCGACTCCCTTTTTGAGACCTTCGATCAATTGGCGACCTTGCCCCGTATGGGGCGTGAATGGCGGCGCTGGCGTCGCCATGAACATGCCGAGCACGTTATCTTTTATTTGATCGCAGACGAAAGTATCGAGATCGTTGAAATATTCCACCATCGCGAAAACATCGTCGCCAGGATGAAAAGCTGATATGACGCGCGCATTGGGGGAAGAATGCGCGCCTACTATTCAGCCGATCGCGAACGGTTTTTCAGCGATAGCGACTCTCATATCCTGGGCGAACTGACGCGCTGGCATCATTTCGATGTCGAGGCGGGCCAGAAGGCCGCGTGGCTCAAGTCGATCGACCTGATGCGCCGGGCCTTGGCGGAGGTTCCCGCCTTCACCCTCTACTTTGAATTCGCCATCCCGCGCATGGGCAAGCGCGCCGACGTCGTCGTGATGATCGGCAAAGCCCTCTTCGTCATCGAGTTCAAGGTCGGCGAGGCGCATTTCGATGCCTCGGCCATCCTGCAGGTCGAAGACTATGCGCTGGACCTGAAGAACTTCCACGAAGGCAGCCACGACCTGTCGATCTTCCCGATCCTGGTGCCGAGCCTGGCCTCGGTGTCGCGCGACCTGCAGTTCGAGCTGGCCCTCGACCTGGTGGCCAAGCCCTTTTTGCTGTGCGCGGACGATCTGGGCCAGGTCATGCAGATGATCGCCGTCCATCACCGGGCGCCCGGCTTCAGCGTCGCCGCCTGGGAGGCTTCGGGCTATCGGCCGACGCCGACCATCATCCAGGCGGCAACCGCGCTCTATGCCCGGCACAATGTCGAGGATATCACGCGCCATGACGCCGACGCCGTCAACCTGACGTGCACCCAGGACGCGGTCAGCCAAGCGATCGAAGCTTGCCGGACGGGGCGAAGCAAGGCGATCTGCTTCATTACCGGCGTGCCGGGCGCCGGCAAGACCCTGGCCGGGCTGAACATCGCCACGCACCGCAGCGAGCGCAAGGACGACGAGCACGCGACCTTCCTGTCGGGCAACGGGCCGTTGGTCGACGTCCTGCGAGAAGCCCTGGTCCGCGACCATCGCGAACGCACCGGCGGCCAAAGGTCGGCGGCCGAGCGCCACGTCCAGGCCTTTATCCAGAACATCCATCATTTCCGCGATGAATACCTCGACAATAAGGGCGCGCCGTCGGACCACGTCGTCATCTTCGACGAGGCCCAGCGCGCCTGGAACCGGCGCAAGGCCGCCAGCTTCATGCGTCAGAAGCGCGGCCTGGACGATTTCGACATGTCCGAGCCGGAGTTCCTGTTGGGCGTGATGGATCGCCATGTTGATTGGTGCACCATCGTCTGCCTGGTCGGCGGCGGCCAGGAGATCAATGACGGCGAGGCGGGGTTGAGCGAATGGATGGCGGCTCTGCGCGACCGCTTTCCGCACTGGCAGGTCCACACCTCGGACCGTATCGATCATCCGGACTACGACCTGAACCGGGAAGCCAGGGCTTTCCTGGCCAGTCCGCGCTTGACCTTGAGCCCCGATCTGCATCTGGGCGTCTCGATGCGTTCGTTTCGCGCCGAGACCCTGTCGGCCTTCATTTCCCATGTGGTTGACGGCGATGCCGAGGCGGGGAGGGCGGCCCAGGCCGGTCTTCAACACTATCCGATCGTGGTGACGCGCGATCTGGGCCAAGCGCGGGCCTGGCTGCGCGCCAAGGCGCGGGGCTCGGAACGCTACGGCCTTGTGGCGTCGTCGGGTGCGCTGCGGTTGAAAGCCGAGGGCCTGAACGTCAAGGGGGCGATCGACGCCGCCAACTGGTTTCTCAACGATCGCAGCGATGTGCGCTCGTCCTTCTATATGGAGGACGTTGCCAGCGAGTTCGACGTCCAGGGCCTGGAGCTCGATTGGACGGGCGTATGCTGGGACGCCGATATGCGCCATGACGGGGTCGACTGGCGGTCCTTCAAGTTCAAAGGGACGAAGTGGCAGTCGGTCAATGACCGTTTCTGGCGGCTCTATCTGAAGAACGCCTATCGCGTCATCCTGACCCGGGCGCGGCAGGGCATGGTCATTTTCGTGCCGCAGGGGGACGCGGCCGATCCGACCCGGCCGCCGGCGGTCTATGACGAGACCTACGATTTTCTGCGGCGGTGCGGATTGCAAACCCTAGACGAAAGGTGAAATTCCATGAGTATGATATTGTGTTTAAAGCGAATTTCCGATCTCGATCTTGAGCGCCTGAGGGCTATGCCTGGCGGCGTGCGGGCTTTTATCGACGCCGATGCGCCGGAGCCCGACTACGGTCCGGAATACGCCGCCGCTCGCGCCGCGCTAAAGGCGCAGATGGCGGCAGCGGGCCTGACGCCCCCGCCGGCGCCCGAGGTCACCTTCGAGGCCTACCCGTTCAACGAGGTCTTCGACGTCGACAAGATGTGGCACGGTGTCTACTTCCTGCTGACGGGGACACAGTATGAGGGCGAGCCGCCCGTCAACCTCCTGTTCCACGCGCCGCCCGCAAGCGATGAAGATGTGGGCTATGGGCCCGCGCGCGTCCTATCCGCGGCGCAGACAAAGGCGCTGAGCGACTATCTCGATGGATTGCAAACATCGGTCGTGGTGTCGCGCTTCGACGGCGCCCGGATGAAGGCGCTCAATATCTATCCGGACATTTGGGACGAAGACCCGGCCGAATTGAAGGATGAGCTCGGCAATGCGTTCGACAGGCTGCGGGCCTATTGCCGCCGATGCGCTGCCCATGAGCTGGGCATGTTGACCTGGATATCTTAAAACGCGAGCGCATAAATCGAAAAAATTTACGCGTTGTCAGTCATTTTTTTCAATTGGTTGGGCGAAAACATGACCTGCGGGGGCGGTATAATACGCCTGTCGGGTGAGTCGAAATCCACGAGAAAGCTGTGGGTATGTCGCGCATGACATGTGTTGTCGATTCACGCAACTGTGTGATTCAAAAGACTCATTTGCCGCAAATCCGTCGAATTTCCTGTGAATAACGATAAAGGTTGACTCTCGACTCTTGCCCCCGATTCGCAAATCACCTTAGGCCGTAGGGTCTGCGATTAAGCTTAACGAATCTTAAGGGATTTCCTGTTTAGCTGACACCATTAACGGGTCGGAGGCATCGTGCCTTCCCGCTATTTGTGACCTCAAGCCGGGAGGGGCTTATATGCGCGTATTGCTGATTGAAGACGATAGCGCCACCGCTCAGAGCATCGAACTGATGCTCAAGTCGGAAGGCTTCAATGTTTACACGACCGACCTCGGTGAGGAAGGCGTCGATCTGGGTAAGATCTATGATTACGATCTGATCCTGCTCGACCTGTCGCTGCCGGATATGTCGGGGCTTGAAGTCCTGCGCCAGCTTCGCGTCGGCAAGGTCAACACGCCGGTCATGATCCTGTCGGGTACGTCGGAAATCGACACCAAGGTCAAGACACTCGGCGGCGGCGCCGACGACTATATGACCAAGCCCTTCCACAAGGACGAACTGATCGCGCGCATCCACGCCGTTGTCCGTCGTTCCAAGGGCCACGCCCAGTCGGTCATCCGCACCGGCGACATCGTCGTCAACCTGGACGCCAAGACCGTTGAAGTCTCCGGCAACCGCGTGCACCTGACCGGCAAGGAATACGAAATGCTGGAACTGCTTTCCTTGCGCAAGGGCACGACCCTGACGAAGGAAATGTTCCTGAACCACCTCTACGGTGGCATGGACGAGCCGGAACTGAAGATCATCGACGTCTTCATCTGCAAGCTGCGCAAGAAGCTGGCCGTCGCCGCCGATGGCAACCACTACATCGAAACCGTCTGGGGCCGCGGCTATGTGCTGCGCGACCCGCACGATCAGTCGGGTATCGTTGCCGCGTAATTGGACGGCCTGATCGCCGTCCACGGAAAATTCCGAATTATTTGTACCAAGCGCCTGCCGTCCTCTCGCGGCAGGCGTTTTGCGTACTATATTGGGGCAGAGGGCGTGCGAAGCGCTGTGGCGGCCGGTGGCGGTCAAGAAAGCCCGAAGGCTTAAAACATAACGAAAAGTTCATGGGGAAAGATGAGGGCCCGCCTTTATATTTCCATGAATCCGTTATAATACTCTCTTAAGGTTTGAGTTGGTTCCAGTAAGGCTGAAATATGACGAGCGACGACGCGGTAGTTAACCTGTTTGCCCTGGCTCACCCCGGGCGTCTGAATGTGTTTCAGACGATCGTTCGCGCCGGTCCCGACGGCATGGCGGCGGGCAAGATCGCCGAAAGCGTCGGCATTCCTGCCAATACGGCCTCGACCCACCTCAGTATCCTGACGGGCGCCGGTCTATTGACCGCCTATCGCGACGGACGCTCGATCATCTATCGCGCCAACTTCATCCACTTCTCCGAACTGATGGGCTTCATGCTCAACGACCTGACGCTGAACCATCCCGACGCCGGCGGTTCGCTGCGCGACTATTTCAAGGCGCACCCCGCCGACGAGGCGCCCGCCCGCGCCGCCAAGAGCAAGTAAGCGCCATACTTCCGCCGGATTCCGGCAGGTTTCGGGCCATCTTGACGGCGGCCTTATATGACCGCATTTCGTTGATCATCGGATTCTCACGATTACGGCCCATTCGCGCCGTGTCGATCCTGTAACGTCTGGGTTCTTGCTCGCAGGCCCACTCGAAAGGATCTCTCCATGAAAGCGAACCTCACCTTCAAGATGACCGCCGCGGTCGCCGCCCTGGCCGCCGCTTTCGCGCTGAACGCTACCGCGCAAACCACACCCCAATCCGCCGATCCCCAGGCGCGCCAAGCCGCCGCCGTAGGGTCGCAGGCGACCACGCCGACCGCCGTCCAGGGCAATGCCGACCTGCAGCCGGGCAGCGTCGATGCCGCGGCCGTATCCAGCGCCGAACCCAAGGACTTCATCCGCAAGGCTTTCCTGGCCAATGAGTTCGGCATCGCCGCCTCGCAGGTAGCCCTGGCCCAGTCCAAGACGCCGGCGACCAAGGAAGCCGCCAAGAAGATCCTGGCCGACGGCATGAAGGAGCGCCAGGATATGATCGCCGCCATCCAGGGCGCAACGTCGGACATGCACTTCGACCAGTCGTGGGACGAGAAGTACAAGCAGATGCTGTCGGACCTGAAGTCGGAACCGGCCGGCAAGACGTTTGACGCCAAGTACGTGCAGCTGCAAGTCGCCGTCAGCGACGAGACCGCATCGCTGTTCAGCCAATATGCCCAGAACGGGACCGATACCTCCGTCAAGACCTTCGCCGCCGCGACCCTGCCGACCCTGCAGGCCGACGACAGCCAGCTTAAGGCCGTCGGCGGTTAACGCACCCGATTGCTGCGCAACAAAAAGCCTCCCCGGCTGAACCGGGGAGGCTTTTCTCATTGAAACCTCTGACCTTTAAAGATTGGTCATGGCGAGGCTGGCCTCGGTGTAGCGGGCGCCGGCAAAGCCGGTAGCCGAGATGGCGTCCTCGATGGCGCGGATGTCCGTGACGTCGAGCTCGACTTCGGCGGCGCCGAGGTTTTCCTTCAGGCGGTCGATATGGCGCGTCCCCGGGATCGGCACGATCCATGGCTTTTGCGCCAGCAGCCAGGCCAGGGCCAACTGCGCCGGCGTGACGCCCTTGGCCTTGGCGACCTCGGTAAGCGCATCGACGGCGCGGATGTTTTGCTGCAGCGCTTCGCCGCTGAAGCGCGGTTGGGTGCGCTTGCGGAAATCGTCGTCGGTCAGGCTCTTTTCGTCCTTGTACGCGCCCGTCAAAAAGCCGCGGCCCAGCGGGCTATAGGGCACGAAGCCGATCTTCAGCTCTTCCAGGGTCGGCAGGATTTCGTCTTCCGGATCGCGCGTCCACAGCGAATATTCGCTTTGCAGCGCGGTCACGGGCTGCACGGCATGCGCCTTGCGGATGGTCGCGGCCGAGGCTTCCGACAGGCCGAAATGCTTGACCTTGCCGGCGCCGATCAGGTCCTTGACGGTACCGGCGACATCCTCGATCGGCACATTGGGATCGACGCGGTGCTGGTACAGCAGGTCGATATGATCGATGCCCAGGCGCTTCAGCGAGGCGTCGACGACCTCGCGGATGTGCTCGGGGCGGGAGTCCGTGCCTTGCATCGAACCGTCGGCGCCGATCTTGAAGCCGAACTTGGTGGCGATGACGACGCGGTCGCGAACGGGGGCGAGCGCTTCGCCGACCAGTTCTTCGTTGACGAACGGGCCGTAGACCTCGGCCGTGTCGAAGAAGGTGACGCCCAGGTCGACGGCGTCACGCAACAGCTTCAGGCACTGGTCGCGGTCGGAGGGGCCATAGGCCCAGCTCATGCCCATGCAGCCCAGGCCCAGCGCCGAAACCTCCAGATCTTGACCGAGTTTACGCGTTTTCATGACTAGGCTCCTTGGCTGTGGGGGATGGCGCGTAGATGGGCATGGGGCGCCCGCGCCGCAAAGAGCCTCTACAGCATTTTTATGAGGGTATCGTCACAATGCCGTGAGACATGGAGGCATGGAAGCAGAAAGGCCCTCCGCTGCGAGGCGAAGGGCCGAAAGAAATTAAGTCAGTGGAGAACCGCAAGCAAGAAGCCCCTCCATCCTCCTTCGCCGAGGCTTCGGAGGACAAGCCACCGCGCGGCTTGCGACCCATAGCTTTAGCGACGGGTCGTCCCCCTCCCCGGACAAGCCGGGGAGGCCTAGCTTGGATTAGGCTGCGCCTAATCTAAGCTTGCCGACGCTGGCGGCGGCGGTGTTCTTGATGTACAGGCCGCGCATGCCTTGCATCGGCTTGAAGGCGTCGGTGATGCCGAGCACGGTTTCGGCGGCGCCCAGGAACAGGAAGCCGTCGTCGGCCAGGATCGTCGCCATCTGCTCCAGCACCCGGCGCTTGGTCTCCAGGTCGAAATAGATCAGCACGTTGCGGCAATAGATGACGTCCTGGCGGCCCATGCCGCGCAGATCGTCGAGCAGGTTGAACGGCTTGTACTTCACGGCGGCGCGGATCTTGGGCGAAATCCGCCACATCTCGTCGACCTTCTCGAAGTACTTGACCATGGTGGTGATCGGCAGGCCGCGCTGCACCTCGAACTGGGTGTACAGGCCGGCCTGGGCCTTTTCCAGGCAGCGCGTCGAGATGTCGGTCGCCATGATGTCGAGCTTCATGCGCGGATAGAGACCGGCGACCTCGTCCATGATCATGGCCAGCGAATAGGGCTCCTGGCCGGTCGAGCAGGCGGCGCACCAGATCTTGACGTCGCCCGACCGCGCCTTGGAAAGCGTCGGCAGGACGTCCGAACGGAACTGGTCGAACGGCAGCTTGTCGCGGAAGAAGAAGGTTTCGTTGGTCGTCATGGCGTCGGTCACCGACGTCATCAGCTTTTCGTCGCGCTTCAGGCGCAGCGCCGACAGCAGGGCGGCCACGGTGGCGAAGCCTTCGCGCCGGGCGACCGGGGCCAGGCGGCTTTCGATCAGATAGGTCTTGTCCGAGCCCAGGACGAGGCCCGAACGGGATTTCAGCAAGGCGGCCAGGTGATCGATGTCTTCGGGTGTCATGACGGTCTTTCCCCTCTGGCGAAGGCTTTGCAGGCTAAGGTCAGCCCTTCGACGGGCTTGATGAGTTCGGCGAGGCCGGCTTCGGCGACGGCGCCGGGCATGCCCCAGACGACCGAGGACGCTTCGTCCTGGGCCATCACGGAGGCGCCGACATTGACCAGCGCCTGGGCGCCGTCACGGCCGTCATGGCCCATGCCGGTCAGCACGACGGCCAGGACATGGTTGCCGTAGGCGTCGGCGGCGGATTTGAAGAGGGGATCGACCGCCGGGCGGCACCAGTTGACTTGGGGCCCTTGGTCCAGCTTGATCTGCTTGCAGATCGGGTCGTTCTTGATCGTCATGTGCCAGTCGCCGGGCGCGATATAGACGTTGCGCGACTCGATCAGCATGCCGTCCTTGGCTTCCTGCACCTTTTGCGGCAGGGCCTTGTCGAGGTGTTCGGCCAGGATGGCGGTAAAGGTCGCCGGCATGTGCTGCACGATCAGGATCGGCAGCTTCCAGTCGGGGCCCAGGCCCAGCAGGAAGTTGCGCAGCGCGGGCGGGCCGCCGGTCGAGGCGCCGACGACCAGGACGTCGATGCGCTTGGGACCGCTGCGCGGGCGCAGTTGGACCACCGGGGCGGCCGGGCGGATATAAGGTTGCGAAGGCTGCGGCGTGGCGTGCGAATGTCCCATGGCGGGCGTCGCATTCAAATTATGTGCCGCGGCGCTGTGCCCCGAGGCGGCCGGCGCGCTGCTGTTGGCCGGCGGCGGCGGGGTCAGGCTGGGGGCGGACGGCCAGGCGCGGGTGCGGCCGCATAGCGCGCGGATCTTGGTCAGCAGTTCGGTGCGGAAGCCGTCGGCGCCGCCGATGCGGGTCGAGTCGGGCTTGGGAATATAGTCGGCGGCGCCCAGTTCCAGGGCGCGCAGGGTGACCGAGGCGCCGCGCGTTGTCAGGGTCGAGGCCATCAGGACCTTCAGGCCCGGCTTGGCGGCCAGCAGCTTGGGCAGGGCTTCGAGCCCGCCCATGTTCGGCATTTCGATGTCGAGGATGAGGACGTCCGGCTGAACTTCCTTGACCTTTTCGACGCCCTTGGCGCCGTCGATGGCCAGGCCGGCCAGGACCATGTCGGGCTCGTGCTCGAGCCAACGCGAGATCAGACCGCGCACGACGGCAGAGTCGTCGACGATCATGATCTTCAATGGCCGCAGGCTCGCGGAGGGGACAGGGTTCAGGGACATGCTTCTGGAACGCTTCGGGTCGGTTAGGCGCGCCGTCCGGGGCTAGAGGATGCGCGGCGGGTACGCGGTACTGAAGGGTGTTAGATAAGGCCGACTTCGGAGAACTTGGCCTCGAGGATCTCGCCGTCGAACGGCTTCATGATGTATTCCGAGGCGCCTTCGGTGAGGGCTTCGGTGATGTGGGCGAGGTCATTTTCGGTGGTGCAGAAGACCACGACCGGATCCTTGCCGCCGTCTTCCTTGCGCAGCTGGCGCAGGAAGGTGATGCCGTCCATGACCGGCATGTTCCAGTCGAGCAGGATGGCCGAAGGCATCTTGTCCTTGCAGGCGTTCAGCGCCTCAAGGCCGTCATTGGCCTCGACGACTTCGAACTGCAGGTTTTCCAGGATGCGCCGGGCGACCTTGCGGATCACGCGGCTGTCATCGACGACGAGGCAGGTCTTCATTGCCTTATTCCTAACCAAAATGAGCGCGAACCCGTACTAGAGGCCGCGCTCGGCCCAATTGTCACCCGTACCCCTCGAAAAGAGGGATGCCAGCTTTAGGCAGCCTTCAGATGGGCTGCGTCCAGAAGCGTATGCGGGTCCAAGACTATCAGAAGTTCCTTTTCCAATTGATAAACACCGACGATAATTTCCATCCAGCGCGCAGGGAGATTGCCCGGCGCCGCATGGAACTTCTCGTCGTCCAGTTTCAGGACTTCATCAACGGAATCGATCACCAAACCGTAGCTGTCGCCGTGCACTTCCAGGCCGATGGCCAGGGGCTCGGGCGAGCCTTCTTCACGCGGCGGCATGCCCAGTCGCATGCGGGCGCAGACGGCGGTGACGATGCGGCCGCGCAGGTTCAAAACGCCGGCGATTTCCTTGCGGGCCAGCGGTACCACGGTCAGGCCGCGCGGATGGAAGACGTCGTGGACGCGGGCGGCGTCGACGCCGAACAGCTGTCCGCCGACGCGCAGGGTTACATAATCACGCAGGCTCATGCGACGGCCCTTTCGGCATTCGGGTTCGGTTGGTCGCGGCGGTGGTGTTCGGCCAGGCCGCGCAGATGGTAGTGGTCGACATCGAGGATCTCGCAGGCCTTGCCGGCGACGATCGCGGTGCCGCGCAGGCCCGGCCGGTCGGGCGACAGCTCGATCAGCAGGCGGTCTTCGACGACGTCGATGATCTCGTCGACGGCCAGCGCCATGGCGTAGCCTTCACCGGTGAAGACCAGCAGGGGCTGGATGTGCTCGCCCTCGGTCGAGTTGCGCAGCAGGCCCGACAGGTCGGAATTGACGGTCAGGACCGGCATCAGCTTGCCGCGGTATTGCAGGGCGGCGCGGCCTTCCATGATCTCGATCTGCGAGGATTCGACGTGTTCGAGGCGCGTGATGTGCTCCAGCTCGACGGCCTTCGGCGCACCGGGGCCCGCCTTGAACAGCAGCATGGCGCAGCGTTCGCCCTGGGCGTCGGCGGCGGCGGCGGTGTCTTCGGCCTCGTCGGTCTGCTTTTCCTCCAGCGTGCCGGCGCGTTCCGACATGGCGTTGGGGTCAAGGATCAGGACGACGGAGCCGTCACCCAGGATGGTGGCGCCCGAGAACAGGTTGACGTCGCGCAGGATGGTGGCCAGCGGCTTGACGACGATTTCCTCGGTGTCGAGGACGTCGTTGACGACCAGGCCGTAGCGGCGCTCGCCGACCTGGATGACCATGACGAAGGACGGATCCTCGGTCTTGGCGGCTTCCAGTTGCAGCGTCGGCCCAAGCTGGATCAGCGGCAGCAGCTTGTTGCGCAGGCGCAGGACCATCGACTGGTCGATCTTTTCGATGCGATGTTCGGCGTTCTGGCCGGTGCGCACCAGTTCCATGACGGCGGTTTGCGGCACGGCGAACTTCTGGCCGCCGGCGCCGACGATCAGGGCCGAAACGATGGCCAGGGTCAGCGGGATCTTGATGGTGAAGGTCGTGCCCTGGCCCGGGATCGAGTTCAGGTCGATCTGGCCGCCGATCTGCTCGATATTGGTGCGGACCACGTCCATGCCGACGCCGCGGCCGGACAGGTTGGTGACCGCCGCCGCCGTCGAGAAACCGGGCGCGAAGATGAAGCGATGGACCTGCTGGTCCGTCATGCCTTCGATTTCGCCGCGCGTCGCCAGGCCCTTTTCGACGACCTTTTCGCGGATGCGGGCGGTGTTCAGGCCGCGGCCGTTGTCGGCGATGCGGATGACGATGTAGCCGCCTTCGTGGAAAGCCGCCAGCTTGATGGTGCCGGCCGCCGGCTTGCCGATATCGATGCGTTCCTGCGTCGGCTCAAGCCCGTGGTCGGCGCTGTTGCGCACCATGTGGGTGAGCGGGTCGCGGATCAGTTCCAGCACCTGGCGATCGAGTTCGGTGCCTTCGCCCTCCATGACGAGGTCGATCTTCTTGTTCAGTTCGTAGGAGAGGTCGCGCACCAGGCGCGGCAGCTTTTTCCAGGCGGCGCCGATGGGCTGCATGCGCGTCTTCATGACGCTGTCCTGCAGTTCGCCGGTCAGGGTCGACAGGCGTTGCAGCGGCGTGGCGAAAGCTGAGTCTTCACGGTTGCGGCTGATCTGCAGGAGCTGGTTGCGGGTCAGCACCATTTCCGAGACCAGGGTCATCAGGCCTTCGAGCACGTCGACCGAGACGCGGATCGACTGGGTCGTGGCGATGCCTTGCGGGTCGTCGCCCATAGGCGCCGGTGCGTCATCGGACTTGGCGACGGGCGCGGGCTTGGCAACGGGCGCAGGTTCCGGCGCCTTGGCGACGACGGGGGCTTCCTCTTCCTTGGCCTTCTTGCCACCCTTCTTGGGCTTTTCTTCGGCGACGGGTTCCGGTTCGTCGTTCATCCAGTCCGGCGCCTCGGCGGCGGCAAAGGCCGCTTCGAGGTCGGCTTCGGAGACTTCGCCGGGACGCAGGGCGCGGCCGGTCGAGGGATCGATATCACCGACGCCCAGCGCCATGATAACCGCGGGTTCCGGTTCCGAGGCGATCGGACGGTCCGGCACGTCGACGGCGTGGACCGAGCTCAGGTCGACTTCGTGGCCCTCGGCCATGGCTTCGAGCTGGGCGATCAGGTCGTTGTCGTCGCCATCGGGCTCCGAGCCGGTCGTTTCCAGGCCGTTCAGGATCAGCTTGATGCGGTCGATCGAGTGCAGGACCAGGGTCACCGCCACCGGCGTGACGTCCAGCTTGCCGTCGCGGAAGCGGCCGAGCAGGGTCTCGCCGGCATGGGCGACGGCTTCGAGGCGCGACAGGCCCAGGAAGCCGCACGTGCCCTTCACCGTGTGAACGAGGCGGAAAATATTGTCGAGCGTCTTGCGGTCGTTCGGATTGGCTTCGAACTTGACCAGTTCGCTATCGACGACCTCGAGGCTTTCAGCCGTCTCGGTCAGAAATTCGGCGATTAAATCGTCCACGGTTAATACCCCGTCCCATACTAAGATTTCTGCCTCGGTGCCTGGGCGCACTGAGGGCTATAGCCGGGGATATTGACGGGGTTAGGTTAAGAGAGGGTTCGCAAAAGATTACCGAAAGCTGAATCTTGTCATTTCGGCACAATTTGACGCAGATTGCATGCAAACGGTTGCAAATGCAGTGTTGTCGCTCAAGCGCCGCGAGGCTCGCGCCACGAGGCGCGGCGGCCAGTCGGCCTTGCCGGTGCTTTGCACCGGAGATTTGATTTATATTGCCGCCTTTTGATTTATATTGCCGCCTAAAGCGGCATGCGCACGTTAAACGTCAGGTGCTCGGGCTCGGCGGTGAATTCCAGCGTGCCGCCGGCTTCCTTGACCACGCTCCACAGCCAGTGCGGCTGGATCCATTGGCCTTGCAGGCCGTCCGACAGCGGCAGGCCCGACAGGCCTTCGGTGGCTTCGGGCTTGAGCCGGGCGCGCGGCCCCTTGGACGTGGCGGTAAAATAGATGGCCTCTTCGTCGCGACGCGTCTCGATATGCGCCTTGCCGCCGGTCGGCAGGGAATTGCCGGCGATCAGGCCCAGATTGACCAGGGCGCGGGCGGCGGGCTTGGGGAAGACGGCGTCCGGTGCGATGTCGAACTCAAGCTCGGCGCGCATGGTGTCGAACATGTCCGACAGGATCTTGTTCAGTTCGCGGCCGGCGAAGGCTTCCGACGTCGTCGCCGCGCCAAAGGCGACGCGCGCGAAATAGACGAGGGTGACCAGCTTTTTAGACGAGGCCGCGATCAGGTTCAGCGCCTCCTGCCTCATGTCCTGGGCGGACGGATCTTCCAGCAGGTCCAGGCCCGACATGATGGCGCCGGCCGGCGAGATGAAGTCGTGGCACAGCTTGGCGACCAGTTGCGTCGCCAGCTCGTGCGGCGAGGTCGCATCCTTAGGCGCCACGGCGGCCGTTTCCGGTTCGGGGGCTTCCGGCGAGATTTCGGGCGGCGTCTCGGCGACCGGGTTCAGGGCGGCGGGCGAAAAATCATCCATCATGACCGGGGCGCTTTCAGTTTAGTTTTCCTCACAGCAAATGTGAGGTGATTTGGCTTACACGGAAAGTTAAGACACGATAATATATCTTAATATGTGCTTAACGCGGATTTGAGAAAACGCCACGCGGCTCGCTCAAGCCTCACATCAGTACTCGTAAGCCGCTAAATTCCCTAGATAAAGTCAAAATCTCTCAAGGAGCCCGTCATGGCCTCGTCCGACGATCACAAGCCCGCGCAGATCCTCAATGCCGCCGCCACCGCCAAGTTGTCGCGCAAGGGGCGCGGCCGGGTGTTTGATTCGATCCTCGACACCATGGGGGACACGCCTCTGGTCAGGCTGCCGCGCCTGTCGCAGGCGCTGGGCGCCAAGGCCACGGTTTTGGCCAAGCTCGAATTCTTCAATCCTTTGGCTTCGGTCAAGGACCGCATCGGCATCGCCATGGTCGAGGCGCTGGAGGAGTCGGGCGCGCTGAAGCCGGGCGGCACCATCATCGAGCCGACCTCGGGCAATACTGGCATCGCGCTGGCCTTCGTGGCCGCCGCCAAGGGCTACAAGTGCATTCTGGTCATGCCGGAATCGATGTCGATGGAGCGGCGCAAGATGCTGGTCCTGCTGGGCGCCAAGCTGGAGCTGACGCCGGCGGAAAAGGGCATGCGCGGCGCCGTCAACCGAGCGCAGGAATTGCTGGCCGAGACGCCGAACGCCGTTATCCCGCAGCAGTTCGAGAACGGCGCCAACCCGCTGATTCACCGCATTTCGACAGCCGAGGAAATCTGGAACGATACGGACGGCGCGGTCGACGTCGTCGTGTCGGGCGTCGGCACCGGCGGTTCGATCAGCGGCATCGGTGAAGCGCTGAAGGCGAAGAAGCCTACGGTGCAGATGGTCGCCATCGAGCCGGAAGCTTCGCCGATCCTGTCGGGCGGCGAGCCTGGCCCCCACAAGATTCAGGGCATCGGCGCCGGCTTCGTGCCGGGCATTCTCGACCGGGCCGTGATCGACTCGATCGAAACCGTGTCGAACGACGCGGCCTTCGCCATGGCGCGCAAGGCCGCCCAGGTCGAAGGCCTGCCGGTCGGCATTTCGTCGGGCGCGGCGCTGGAAGTCGCCTTCCGCCTGGGCGCGCGGGACGAGTATGCCGGCAAGACGATCGTGGCGATCATTCCGTCGTTCGCCGAGCGCTACCTGTCGACGGCTTTGTTCGACGGGCTTTAGGAGAATAAGCCTCTCCTCCTCTGCTTTTGTGGGGGCGGAGAGGTTTTTTACCCCGGGGGGATGACATGAAGAATGCGTGGTTTCACAAGCGCGGGCCAGGTGAGGGCACGGGTTATGGCGTGAAGAACGTCCAGGGGGCAGTTGTCACGGCCGTATTCCTGGTGCTGGTCGCGATCGTGGCGATGTCCGCCTTCTACGTGCCGGAGCTGTTCCATACATCACCGCTTGTCACGCTGATTGGGGTCATGGGGGCGGCGATTGTGCTGCTCATCGTATTTCTTGCTATTGTCATGACGCACAGTGACGCGCGCCATAAGAAATGATTAACGCCTGACGGCGACAATGGCCGGATGCTCAATCCCGCCGCGCCCGACGCCCTGTCCCTGTCCGAAGAGACCGCTGACCTGTCCGCGCCGGCGGCGGATCCGGCCTTCGACGCCATGATGGGCGCCGTCGAGCCCGATACCCCCAAGTTTCGCGCCCGCCATGTCCTGATGCGCCGCCTGGCCGACGTCGTCTGCTTGCCCGAGTCGCGCATCAACGCCTTTGAGCGCGCCGTGACCGCCGACCTGCTGGTCGAAATGCTGCGCGAAGCCGACCAGGCCGATCGTGTCCGGGTCGCCCGCCGCCTCAGCATCCTGGCGGAAGTGCCCAATTCGCTGGTGCGCCTGCTGATCGTCGACGAGATCGAGGTGGCGCGTCCCCTGATCGAGGAGTGTGAGGCGCTTTCCGACGCCGACCTGCTCTATTGCGCGCGTCATGGCCGTTCACCGCACCGTATCGCCCTGGCCGGGCGCCGCGGCTTGCCGGCCAGCCTGTCCGAAGAACTGGTCGACGGCATCGACATGCCGGTGATCGAGGCGCTGCTGAAAAACAGCAAGGCGATCATGTCGCAACCGGCGCTGGAAAGTGCTGTCGCGCTCAGCCAGACCCATCTCAGCCTGATCCCGCTGATCCTGCGCCGCGGCGAACTGCGGCCGTCGTCGGCCTATGTCCTGTTCTGGTGGGCCGACAGCGAAGTCCGGCGCACCATCCTCAGCCGCTTCGGCGTCAATCGCGAAATCATGCAGGACATGGCGTCCGACGTCTTCGCCATGGCGGCGGCCGAAAAATGGCAGGACCCGATCTCGCGCAAGGCGCTGCAATTCATCGAGCGGCGCCAGAGAAACCGCGCCGCCATCGAGAAAAGCCCCTATGTCAGCCTTGAAGCCGCCATCGCCGACGCCGCCGAGCGCGGCATGACGCGCAAGATGGCCGAGGAAATCAGCTACATGTCGGGGCTTAAGCCCTCGACCGGCGCCAAGCTGCTGCGTGACGCCGGCGGCGAGGGCCTGGCGGTGCTGTGCAAGGCGACGGGCCTGTCGAAAAAGGCCCTGCGCGCTTTGTGGCAGGCCTTGCGCCGCCCGCTGCGCGACGAAGAGGGCAAGGTGCATCCGGACCTGGCCAATGTGCTGGTCGCCTACGACATGCTGGCCGTCGACCGCGCCCAGACGGTCCTGCGCTACTGGAACTGGTCGCTGTCCTCGGCCCTGACCCACGTCATGTTGCGTGCCCTGTCGCGCGGCGAGGAAATGGACATGGATGGACTGAGCGTGCCCCAGCGCGCGGCCATGCTGGCCTTCCAGGCGGATTTACGGTCGAGCTAAATCTGTCGCGACAACAGTCGGATGCTTGAAATTCAAGCGTCACGTGCATACCGCCGCTCGTGTATAAAGTAATTCCCGCGCAGAACTTGTCTGGCGTGTTTTTTTTCGTGTTTGCGCTTGAATAAGCTTACGGCTTAGCTTAGGTAAAGCCCGTGCTGCTTATAGGATAGATTTAATGGAAAACAAGACCGATACCTTGGACATGACGGCAGACATCGTTTCTGCCTTTGTCGGCAATAATTCGGTGCCCGCCAGCGAGCTTCCGTCCCTGATCCAAAGCGTATATCAGGCGCTCAACACCATTTCCGGCGGTGAAGAAACCAAGGTCGAAGCGCCTAAGGAGCCCGCGGTTTCTGTCAAGAAGTCGATCTCGGCCGACTTTATTGTCTGTCTCGAGGACGGCCGCAAGTTCAAGTCTCTGAAGCGTCACCTGCGTACCAAGTACGGCATGAGCCCGGAAGAATATCGCGCCAAGTGGAACCTGCCGAAGGATTACCCGATGGTTGCGCCGGCCTACGCCAAGGCGCGCTCGGATCTCGCCAAGCAGATGGGCCTGGGCCAGGGCGGCCGTCAGGTCGCGCGCAAGGGCCGCGCCAAGGCGTAAGCCTGGGTTTGTAATCCGAGCACCCAACGACAAAGGCTCCGATGTCCGCATCGGGGCCTTTTTCTATGCTCAATTCAACAGTTTTGCGTTGGTCCTTAGCGCTCAAGCGCCGCGAGTCCTCGGCGGTACCACTCACCGCACGAGCGGCGGCGTGCGCCTCGGCGGTACCAGTCGCACGCTCCAGACTGTACCGATGACTAGCGGTACAGTCTGTATTAAAGACTTGGTAGGCAAATTTTTCCTGTGATGTATTTGACTCTATAAGCCCCCGTTAACCCTTTTTTGCTTGCCACAGAGTCGCCTGTTAAGAGAAGGTGAAGATAGACGATTCGTCAGACATATTGTTCGTCGTCTGTTCTCTTTGACCCCGCACCTTAGTACTTATGGCTGGATTAGCGTCCGAAATGCTGGTTGGTTTGCGCGCCCATGAGGAGGTGTTCCGCTACTGGAGAGCGCAGCGCCATGGCGGGCGGCTGCCGGCGCGGCGGGACATCGATCCGCTGGCCATGAAGAAGAACCTGCCCCTGGTCAGCCTGATCGACGTCACCAATCCCCATCCGGTCAACGATCCCGACGCCTTTCGCCAGCGCCTGGCCGGCACGGAACTGTATGCGGCCTACGGCGAAGAGATTACCGGCAAGACGATCAACGAGATCTACATGCCCGACCAGGCCCAATACTGGGCGCAGGAACTGTCCCTGGTCGTCGAAACGAAAAAGCCCAATGTCGGCCTGCACTCCCTGGCCTGGCGCGGCAGCAAGGACATGGCCCTGTTCTGGATCCGTCTGCCTCTGTCGTCCGACGGCGTCAATGTCGACATGATCCTCGGCCACGACATCATTATCGGCAAGACCGGTATCGAAAGCGGCATCAAGGCCGCTTAATCCGCGAAGCGGCTTTAAGAGTCTCCACAGATTACACAGATTGCACAGATTGAGCGGCGTCGAACGGCGGCGCTTAATCTTATACGCTGCGCTCCGCGCGTTTCAGAAGACCAAACCTCATCTGCGAAATCTGTGTAATCTGCGGAGACCTTCTTTAGGCCGCGGCCTTCTTCAGGCGTTCGACCATCGACATCAGGCCGTTGGTGCGTTGCGACGACAAGGCTTCGTTCAGGCCCAGCCGGTCGAGCAGTTCGCGTACCGAGAATTCGCGGATATCTTCGATGGCCAAGCCGTTCAGTACGCGGATCAGTACGGCGATAAGGCCCTTGACGATGAAGGCATCGGATTCGCCGCGAAACTGCAAGGTTCCGTCCACCGAGTCGATGACCAGCCAGACCTGCGAGGCGCAGCCGAGCACGCGCGTTGAGTCGTTGCGCTCCTCCGGGGCCAGCGGCGCCATGTCCTTGCCCAGGTCGATAATATAGCGGTAGCGCTCTTCCCAGTCGTCGAACAGGTCGAACTCGTCGGTCAGGTCGGTGAGGCGGCTTTGGTATTCGGGAGACATGGCGCCGATATACGTAAGCGGCGGCCTTTATTCAATGCGGGTATTACATCCGCCGCAGGCGCACATTGGCGCTGAGGCTCTCGCCCTTGCGCGAGGTGACGCTGAACATGCCGCCCATGGCCTGGGCGTTGAGCCGCACGATCGCCCAGCCGAGGCCGGCGCCTTCGCGCGCGCGGGTCAGGGTTGCGCCGCCCTGCTCGAACGGGCGCATCAGGCGCTCGATATCGGCCGGGTCGGGCGCGTCGCCGCGATTGAAGACGCTGATGTCGATATAGAGGCCGTCGGTGCGGGCATCGATCTCGATGACGTCGCCCGCCGCCGTGAAGTCAAGCGCATTGCGCAGCAGGTGATCCAGGCAGGTTGCCAGGGCGCGCGGATCGTAGAGCGCGCACATGCGTTCGTCGAGCGCGTGGATGTCGAGGCTGACACCCTGGGCGCGCGCCGCGGCCCTGAACTTGGCGACGCTCTCCTCCAGCGCGGGCAGCACGGGCTCCAGCGCCGGTTCGTAGCCATGGCTGCCGCCTTCCAGGCGCATGATCTCGATGAAGCTGTTGAACAGGGTGAGCAGCTTGGTGCCGCTGTCGCGGATAATGCCGGCATATTCGACATAGGCCGGCGCACCCAGCGGGCCATAGGGCTCCGTGCGCATCAGCTCGGCGAAACCGATAATGCTGTTCAGCGGTGTGCGCAGCTCATGACTGACCATGCGCAGGAAGGCGCGTCGGCCGTCGTCATCCCCGCCGGCCAAACCGCCCGTCAGCGGGTCAAGCCCCCAATGCGCGGGCTCCGCATGCGATGTACGGGCCGGGTCGTGAAAAGGCTGGGCTTGAGCCATGGAAATGGGGCCATAAGACGCAGGGCGCGCGATGCGCGCGGACAAATTACGGTCACAATCTAATCCACGGGGCTTAAACATCCCTTACTCATAATTTATGCGCTCAAGCGCCGCGCGGGCTCGCCGCACGAGCGGCGGCGGCCATTCTTGCTTTATTGGAAGATTGGCGCCCTTGCCGAACGCAAGAGCGTTCGGAATCTATACTCTAACGCGGACAGTGGGGTGATGCTCGTCCCCATTGCGGAGCGCCGGCAAACATGGCCTAATTCTTGGCGGGGGGGCGGGCCAAACAAGGTTAATTCTCGCTTAAGGCGGGCAAGACCTCGTCTGCCGTGTCAATCCCGCTACAATCCCAAGGTTGGATTACAGGATACGATCAAGCGTGCCGTTCAAGGCCTTACTCAGTTCCCAGGTGCCCACCGGCGTCGCCGGCGACCGGCTGTTGCCGGTGGCCTGGCATCTCGGCTGGGCGGCGTGTGGCTTGCTGGCGCTGATCGGCTTCCTGCTGCTGCCGGCCTCGCTGCTGATCCTGGTCGCCCTGGTCGCCATCGCCGTGCCGGGGGCGCTGGCCGTCATCCTGTTGTCGCGCGATGAATGGCCGATGCGCGAGGTCCTGCTGTGGGTTTGGAGCGTCTCGGCCGCCATTGCCGTCTCCCTGACGGGCGGCATCGCCGGGCCGGCGGCGGCGTGGTGCGCCCTGCCGACCCTGGCCGCCGTGGTGCTCAACGAGCGCCGGCTGATCTCGCTGGGCGCGGCGCAATCGGTCGGGGTGGCGCTGCTGGCCACCTTTATCTCCCTGTCGGACAGCGTGAAGATGCCGGACGACCAGGAGAGGTTCTGGTTGTCGACATTCGCCGTGCTGTCGGTGGTGTGCGGCCTGGGCATCGCCCTGTTGCCGGCCCTGCGCCAGCGCGTCGAACGCGCCGCCGGCAGCGAGGAGGCGCGTGGCCGCTTGCTCAGCCTGCTGACCGAGCAGCCTGCACTGATCCTGGGCTTTGACGATACCGGCAAGGCGATCGCCGCCTATGGCGAGGCGCCGGCGGGGCTGGACGTGACCACCTTGCTGCAGATCGGCCTGGTCGCCGCCGTGCATGCGCCTGAGCGGCCCCTCGTCGAAGCGGCGTTGGAGACCGCCTTCGCCACCGGCCGCGCCGAGATCGGCTTTACGCCGCATGGCGCCCTCGACCACTATATCCATCTGAGCCTGCGCCGTGGGGGCGGCCCGGACTCCGGGGCCCATGTCTATGGCGTGCTGTTCGACGCCTCGCTGCAGCATGCGCGCGAGGATGAATTGGCCACCGCCCGCGCCGAGGCCGAGGCCAACAGCGCCGGCAAGACCCAGTTCCTGGCTTCGATGAGCCACGAATTGCGCACGCCGCTGAACGCCGTCATCGGCTTTTCCGACATCATGCGCCAGCAGCTGTTCGGTCCGATGCCGGACAAGTACGCCGAATATTCACAACTGGTCTGGGAGTCGGGCCAGCATGTGCTCGACATGATCAACGACGTGCTCGACATGTCGAAGATCGAGGCACGCCGCTACGACCTGGCGCTGGAAGAGTTCGACATGCGCGAGCCGGTATCGGCGGCGCTGCGACTGATGCGCGGCCAGGCGCATGAAAAGCGCGTCGATATCAAGAGCCGGCTGCCCGGCGGGCCTTTGGACATCACCGCCGACCAGCGCGCCGTCAAGCAGATCGCGCTCAACCTGTTGTCCAACGCCGTCAAGTTCACGCCCAATGGCGGCGTGGTGACGCTCGACCTGCGCCAGGCCGGCGACTGGGCGGAGCTGGTGATCACCGATACCGGCATCGGTATCGCGCCGGACGATCTCGGCCGCCTGGGCCAGCCCTACGAGCAGGCCGGCGCTTCGGACCAGAAGGCGATGGGCACGGGGCTTGGCCTGTCGATCGTCAAGGCGATGGCGGCGCTGCACAATGGCACCATGACCCTGGCCTCGACGCTGGGCGAAGGCACGACGGTGACGGTGCGCCTGCCGCTGCGCCAGGGTTTTCCGGTGACCGAAGTCGCCCAGGCCCAGCTGGCCCAGGTGACGGTGCCGTCCGAAGCCCTGTCGGTGTCGGCCAGCCAGATCTTCGCCGACGACCGGCCGCTGGACTTTACGCGGCATGACGGGCCGGGCGATTTCGTGATCCGCCCACCGAAGAGTTAGATTCTCCTGCGACTTTGAGTTAAGGTGACGGCATGGAAAGAAATCAGGTCCTCGCCACCTTGCGCGCGCACCAGGACGACCTTGAACGCCTGGGCGTCGACCATCTTTTTCTCTTCGGTTCGGTGGCTCGCAATGAGGCCGGTGCGAGCAGCGATGTGGACCTGTTCTTCGACTATTCCAATTCAGCGTTCAGTCTGATCGAGCTCGTAAACGTCCAGCAATCTCTGGCCGGGATGCTTGGCCGACGGGCTGACGTCATGACGCGCGCCAGCCTGCATCCAGTGCTGCGGCCGAATATCGAGCAATCGGCAGTTCAGGTGTTTTAATGCCCCGGACGGCGCAAGCCCGGTTGATCGATATGCGTGACGCTTTGGCGGGAATTGGCGAGATTCTGGCGGCCACAGAGTACGAGGCTTTCGAAGCGTCTTGGATGCTGCAGCGCGCGGTGGAGCGCGGATTGGAAATCATTTCCGAAGCCAGCCGCGCTTTGCCGGCGGACCTCAATCAACAAGCGCCCGATCTTCCTTGGCCGCAGATCGCGGCGATCGGCAATGTCCTTCGCCATGAATACCAGCGCGTCGAGCCGCGTATCGTCTGGAATATCGCGCGCGAACACTTGCCGAACCTCGAGGTCGCCGTACGTGATCTTCTGGACGATCTGGTTTAGCTGGCGCCGTGGGTATAGGGCGAAGGCAAGCTGACAAACGCCATGCCCGGGATAAAGTCGCCGACCTCGAAGCGGGCGTAGCGCGGGCCGTCGTCGCAATCGAACTCGATGACCACGTCCTCGCGCGGATCGAGCCTGGCCATGGCCAGGATGGCGGTCTTGGGGAAGTCAAAGCGTTGCGCGTCGACCGGCGCCTGGGCGCCGACATAGTGGCCGCCCAAGGCAAAGCCGGCGAAATTGACCTTCACCGCCGGCCTCATCAGGGTCGATATGTCGGTCTCGCCATAGGCTGGAAAGCCGGTCGTGGCGAAGTCGCCGAAGCCCAGCGGTCTTTGCCGGGTCGGCTCGTAGGTGGCAGCATTGATCACGCCTGTGCTCCAGACGTCGGGATTGCGCACCAGGAGGCGTGCCGCATAGGGGTGGGCGCCGTCGGCAAAATGGGCATTCACGCTCAGGCTATTCTGCGTCAGCGAGCCGTAGAGGCCGAAGGCGAAGTCGGCGCTGGCCGAGTTCTGGTACTGGACCAGCCGCCATTCGGACGTGTCCTGGTCGCTGCGTACGGCGGTCCAGCGGGCGCGGTTGCCCGGCAGGTCCTGGCGCATCTGCACCTGGTAGGTGCGCAGGGCGTCTTGCGCTTCCGCCAGGGCGGACGTGACCTGGGGGGCGTCGCAGGCCGTGGCGGCGGCGGCCGAGCGGGCATTGTCGAGCACGGGGGCCAGGGTTGCCATGTCGGCGCCGGCGCGCAGGGCGGCGTTGCGCGCCTGGACGTAGCCGGCCTTCAGTGCGTTGGTCGCCGGCCCCGTCAGCAGATGGCAGCGGTCATTGACCTGGACGAAGAAATAGCGGCGCTCGATCTGCGCGCCCAAGGTATCGGCCTGCGCCGTCACGGGCGCAGCCATGGCCAGAGTCGCCAGAATGCCGAGGATTGTCTTCACGCTTTTCGCAGCCCACCGTTATAGTTGGCCCAATGTAACCCGTTGTGCTTTAAGCGGCGTTGAGGAAGACGGTTAAAGGCATGTTACTGTCCACGGACATCTGGGTGAGCGCGTTGATCCGCCGCGTCGAGCTGGCGGGCAGCTTTGCCTACCTGGCGCGCAAGGGGGATGCGCGCGCGGGGGCGGTGATCCTGAAAGTGCTCAATCTGCGCACCTATGAGACGCGGTTTTACCGTCCGGAGACGGACGACCTGTGGCGGCGCGTCGCCACCGCGGACGACGACTATATAGCGCGCCAGGTGCGCTACGATCCCGATCTTTGGGTCGTCGAGATCGAGGATGTCGATGGCAGGACTTTCTTAACCGAGAAAGTTGAGGGGGATTAAACCCTGTTCCTCAACCGAACGGCAAAGCCTTTGCGCTAGTCTCCTAAGGATAGCCGCTCAAGTCCTCCGGCACGCACAGCGGGCCGGCAAGGCCGACTGGCCGCCGCCGCTTGTGCGGCGAGCCACGCGGCGCTTGAGCTACCAAGAAGGAGTTGCCTTGTATTTCTTGTTGAACGATGTTGTCCTGAATGTGGAATCTGACCACATGATGCATCCTTTGGATGCCGAACGCTTTTCGGCCCTGAGCATCGACTACATCGCGCAACTGGGCAAGGAGATGTTCGCCGAGGACGCCATGGCGCATCGCTCCAATCCGGAGCGGGCGCGGCGCCTCTGCTACCTCATCCACCTGAAGATGCCCAGGGTCAACGCGGCGCAGTTCTATGTCACGGCGATGGGCGATCCGATGGCGGTCGAAACCGACTTCCAGTCGATCAATGAAATGGCGCTGAGCATGATGCTGCAGCAGCAGACGGCCGGCATGCTCGATGCGCGCAAGGTCGACGCGGCGGTGTGGCACCGCATGGCGGCCTAACCCCTACCACAGTTTTACCCTGTCCTCGGGCTTGAGATAGAGCCGGTCGCCGGGCCTGACCGCGAAAGCGTCATACCAGGCATCGAGATTGCGCACGGCGTCGGCGCGGAATGACGGCGGCAGATGTGGATCCGTGGCCACCTGTCGGCGCAGGGCGTCATCGCTCATGACCTTGCGCCAGCGACGGGCGAAGGCCAGGAAAAAGCGCTGGTCGCCGGTCAGGCCGTCGATGACGCGATCGGGCTGGCCGTGCAGCGCCAGATGATAGGCCTCGTAAGCCACTTGCAATCCGATGAGGTCGGCGACGCTTTCCTGCCTGACCTGTGATCCGTGCACGCACAGGTCGGGCGCCAGGCACTCCGCGTCCATCTGTTTGGCCAGCGGCGCCGCCAGGGCGTCATAACGCTGGCTGTCCTCGGCCGTCCATTGTTCGGCGAGATTGCCGTGGGCGTCATAGAGCCGGCCCAGTCCGTCGAAACTGTGGCTGACCTCGTGCGCCAGCCCGGCGCCGGCCGAGCCGTAATTGGCGGCCAGGTCTCCGGTGGGATCGAAATAGGGCGGCTGCAACAGGCCCGCCGAGAACTGCATGGAATTGGGGCTGAAGTTGAGGATGGCGCCGACCGTCTGGGGCAGCAAGGCCCATTCGGCCGGATCGACGGGCCGGCCGAGCTTGGCCAGGTTTTGCCGCCAGGCGAAGGCCTCGGCGCGGCGCCGGTTGCCGAAAGCGTCGCCGCGCACGACCTCAAGCGATGCGTAGTCCGTCCAGGTATCAGGATAACCCACACCGATCTGCAGCGCATCGAGCTTGGCCAAGGCCTGCGCGCGGGTCGCCGGCGACATCCAGGCGGCTTTGGTAATGTGCGCCTTGAACACCGTGCGGATATTGGCGACCATGGTTTCGGCGGCCTGCTTCGACGCCGGCGGGAACCAATGCGCGACATAGAGGCGGCCTATGCCTTCACCCAGGGCGTCGGTCGTCGCGGCGATGGGATCCGGCGCCGGCGCGCCGGCAATGAAGGCCGGCAGGACGCCCGCGTCATGGTCGATCAGGTGAAAGGCCAGGTAGTCCTTCCAGGTCTCCAGCGGCTGTGAGGCGACGAGTGCCGCGCTGCCGGTGACGGCGCCGGGTTGCCAGACGACGAAGGTCGCCTGATGGTCGAGACCCGCCGCCCGGAAAAAGGCCGGCCAGTCGAGGCCGGGGGCCTCGGTTGTGAAATCGGCGAGGGTCCACACATTGTCGGTCTTGGCGACATCGTTGGTGTCGTCCGCCGAGGCGTGCGCGCGGGCGATGTCGATCTCCAGCGCCAGCACGCGCGCCGCACGAGCCTCCGTATCGCTAAGCCCGGCTGCCGTGAGGACGGCTGAGACGTGGGCACGATAGGCCTGGCGTGCCGCGTCCTGGGCGGGATCGAGATAGGGATCGCGGTCGTAGAGGCCGAGGCCGCCCTGGACGAGGTGCGGCACGTAATGGTCGGGATCGTGGAAGCCCTGGTGCACCCAAACGCCGAACAGGCTGTCGACATGGCTGTCGGTACCGTCGTCAAGCGACATGTGCCCGCCCATCCAGGTCGCCAGGGCCTGGCGGTCCTGGATGGCGGCGATGGCGGCAAGGTCGCTGGCCAAGGGTGTCAGGCCGCGGGCTTCGATGGCGCCCGTGTCGAGCAGGCTCGTATAATAGTCGCCGATCTTTTGCGGCAAACCGGGTGTCGGCGCGTGCGCGGCGTCCTCGACCAGGGCGCGCACGCGGCGGGCGTTTTGGGCGATCAGGGCCGACGACGTGCCGTAGCTCGCCTGCCCCGGCGGGACCTGGACCGCCGTCAGCCAGGGGGCGTTGGCATAGCGGTAGAAGTCGTCGCCGGGGCGGACGCCCGAATCGACCGAGCGGTCGATATCGGGTGGCCCCGCCAGGTCAGGGGATGGCCAGGCGGGTAGGGCGATCACCAGGGCCAGCGCGGTCAGAAGGCGGACGGGACGCATGAGGCCTCCAGGGAATGTATGAGCGTCGCTGTGGTGGTGACGCGACCGAATTCGCTGTTCAGCGTGGTCAGGTGGGCCAGGTGCAGATGCTCGGCATCGACCGCGCGTCCATCCCAGGCAACCTGGTCGAAACAGGCGCAGGCGTCCTCGACCACGGTGACGCCGAAGCCGAGATTGGCGGCCATCCGCGCCGTCGTCGAAACGCACTGGTCGGTGGTCAGGCCGAACAGGGTGACCCGGATTATCCCCGTGGCGCGCAGATGCGCCTCCAGCGAGGTGCCGATAAAGGCGCTGTTGACCGTCTTGGTGATCAGCCGGTCATTGGGGCGGGGTTCGAAGCCGGGCCTCAAGGCATTGCCGGCCTGGCCCGGCCGGAGCGATGAGGCGGGATCGGTCGAATCGTGGCGGACGATGACGACAGGGCGTCCGGCGCGCCGCCAATGACCGAGGATCTCCAGTCCGCGGGCTTCGGCGTGCGGATTGTTGCGCCGGCCCCAGCGGGGGGCATCGAAGCCGGTTTGCATGTCGATGACCAGAAGTGCGTCCATTTATGAGCCCCGAATTGCCAGCCTTGACAGGTGTTTCATCGCCACGGATTGTAGGGGCCGAAAGGGCCGGCGCGCCATGACCAAGACGGCGGTCCGACCGGCGAAACGATCGAATAGGCCATGGATGACCGGCAAATCGGCGGTGGCGGCGCAAAGGCCGGCCGCGACGCCATCGACGAAAAATTGATCGCCTTGTTGCGCGGCAATGCGCGCATGACGCTGACGGCGCTGTCCCAGGCGGTGGCCCTGTCGCGTACGGCCGTCCAGGCGCGCATCGCCAGGCTGGAGCGCGACCGGGTCATCGTCGCCTATCGCGCCGTACTGGGCGAGGCGCAGGACGATGACGGACTGGGCGCGATCCTGGCCCTGACCTTCAGCCAGAGGCCCTGTTTTCCGGTCGTCGCCAAGTTTCGCCACTGGCCGGAAATCACCCACTACTATTCGGTGACCGGGCCGATCGACGCCTATCTGGTCGTTCGCGTGAAAACGCCGCAGGCCCTGGCCGAACTGGTCGACCGCTTGTCGGCCCTGCCGGGCCTGGCCTCGGTCTCGTCGGCGGTGATGCTGAAGTCCAACTAAGCGCAATCCGACAAAGTGGTCGCCACTTTGCGGTTAAATTGCGCGACAGGCAAAAAGCGAGTGGTGGCGACTGAAGCGACGCGGCTTCAGCCTCATGTAATGTTATACAATCATAACTATTTGTTTTTTAATATTTTTTCTTAAAAATACCGATCGGGCGGCTGGCGAGTCGTCACGAAACCGTCTAAAGGAAAATTGGCGTTCCTTTTTTGCAGTGCACCCATGGCCCACGATCCCTCGCATAAGCACGACCATGATCATCACGATCATGACCCTGATCACAGCCACGCGCACGGTCATGCCGAAGCGCATACGCACGATCATGGCCATGACCACGGGCACGCGCACGCCGATGACCACGACCATGCGCACGGGCACGACCATGGACACGGTGGCCACGATCATGGTCACGGCCATAGCCATGGGCACAACCATGGTCATAGTCACGGACATGGGCATCATCACCATGCTCCGACCGATTTCGGCTGGCGCTTCTTGCTGGCGGCGGCGCTGAACGGCCTGTTTATTGTCGCCGAGGTCATCTTCGGCTTCCGTGCCAACTCCCTGGCCCTGCTGGCCGATGCCGGCCACAACTTCTCCGACGCCATCGGCCTGCTGATGGCCTGGGCGGCGTGGTGGTTGGGCAAGAAGGGGCCGGCGCCCAGCTTCACCTACGGCTATCGCGGCGCCTCGATCATGGCGGCCCTGCTCAATTCGCTGCTGCTGCTGGTCGCCATCGGCGGCGTGGTCTGGGAGGCGACGCAACGCCTGCTGCATCCGGAAGTCACCCAGGGCGTCATTGTCATGTGGGTCGCCGGCGGCGGCATCGTCGTCAACGGCGTCACGGCCTGGCTGTTCACCCAGGGCCAGTCGGACCTCAATATCCGCGCCGCCTTCCTGCACCTGCTGAGCGACGCGATCGTGTCGGCCGCCGTGGTCGTCGCCGGCTTTGTCATGATGAGCACCGGCTGGGTCTGGCTCGATCCCGCGCTGGGCCTGGTCGTCTCGGCGGTGATCGTCTGGGGCACGTGGGGGCTGCTGCGCGACGCGGTCAAGCTGTCGCTGCAAGGCGTGCCGCCCAGCGTCGACTTCGATCGCGTCAAGACCTATCTCGGCGGCCTGCCCGGTGTGGTCGAGGTCCATGACCTGCACATCTGGGGCATGTCGACGACCGAGGTGGCGCTGACGGCCCACCTGATGATGCCGCAGGGTCATCCCGGTGACGAATTCCTGCACGATCTTGCCAAGGCGCTAAAGACCAAGCACGGCATCATCCACGCCACGGTGCAGGTCGAGACGGGCGGTATCCATGTCTGCGCGCTGAGCCCCGAAAACGTTATCTAAAACGGAAAACGGGGATATCCTTACCCGGACCTTAACGGGCGGCCCCGCCCTTGCATTTGCTCATCCAGGCCCGGACCAGGCGTATCGTCTTGATACGTTTGCCGACCCCGGGGGGATGAGCGAGCCATGTTTGAATTCGGGCGTGAACTGCGACGCATTTTCCGTAACCAGGGCCGGGTCGACACCGATCCGTCGCTGTACGAGTTGCTGAATCTCAAGCTGCTGATCACGCAGGGCCGCGCGCTCGACATCGAAGGCGGCCGTGTTTCGACCAAGTACCGTTTCGGCCCCTATATCGAAGCCGCCCAAGTGTGGCGCGAATATGCCCGCCGCACCGGTGACCCTGCCGCCGTGCGTCGCGCCGCCAATGCCGCGGAAAACGCCGGCAAGGAAGCCAGGAGCGTGCTGGAAGGCGCCCAGGCCGTGCTGGAGCAGGCCCTGACCTGTATCCTCGGCGTCGACCTGTTCGAAACCTGGGAACTGCTGGCCTCGGCGGAAAAGCTGCTGGCCGAGGGCCGCGTCGTTGCCGCCGATGACGAGGCGCTGCGCACGCGCTTCAATCGCGCCGAAGCCATGCTGGCGGCGCGTCTCGCCGTCCGCCAGGGCGTCGCCGAGGATCTCGAGCCGGCCCTGCTGGCCATGTCGCATATCGACCGCGCCATCGAGCGCGCCGACGTCCAGGTGCGCAAGACCCAGGCCGCCCGCGACAAGATCGATGCGGCCCAGGCGCGGTTCGAGCGCGGCGACCTGCTGATGATGGTCGGGCTCGACCGGTCCGACGCCTCGCTGATGGCGGCGGTGATCAAGGATTTCCAGGCCCTGCGCATTCGCCTCGACGCCGCCTATGAGCCGGTGACCCACGCCCGCGTCATGCTGCGCCTGGCCCAGGCCTATATCTGGAAAGGCCAGATCGAGGGCCGTCCGGAAGTCGTCTCCGAAGGCATTGCGCTTTTGACCAAGGATGACGAGCCGGTCGATTATGAGCATTCGCCGCTTGACTGGGTCGAACACCGTCACGCCCTGGCCATGGGCCTGCAGGCCCTGGCCGAGCTGACCCTGAACCAGGAAATCTATGACAAGGCGATGGCCGTCTATGACCAGGCGCTGAAGCGCCCGATGCAAAAGCCGCTGCGCCTGCGCGCCGAGGTCGTCAACAACCGCGCCGCCTGCCTGGCGCGTCATGCCGAGTTGAAGGGCGACCTGAAGGCGCTGGACAAGGCCGAGCTGACCTTCAAGGACGAACTGCGCGGCGTGCGCGCCAATGACGATCCGGTGTCGTGGGCGATCCTGCAAACCAACCTGGCGCGGCTTTATGTGGCGCGGGGCGACATCACCGGCTTCATGATGGAGCGCGCCGAGGCCGCCTATGCGCTGGAAGCGGCGCACGACATCTTTGTCGAGCACGGCATGAAGTCGCTGGGTCGCTCGGCGATGGAATATCTCGACCGCGTGCGCGAACATTGACATATATGAATTGCCTGTCATAATTTTTGGTTGTGACAGGAGAATACTTCCATGTCTTATATGCAAACCAACCTGACGATCGCTTCGAACGGGCGCGTCGTCATTCCGGCGAACATGCGTGCGGAACTGGGCCTCAAGGATGGTGATAAGCTTATCGCGCGCGTGATCGACGGTACGGTGATCCTCGAACCTATTGATGTCGCCATTCGCCGTGTTCAGGCTTCCGTCCGGAAATATGTTCCTGAGGGCGTCAGCCTCGTCGACGAACTGATTGCTGAACGCCGAGCCGAAGCTGAACGTGAGTAGCTGCATTCTCGATAGCTCGGCCGTGCTCGCCCTTATGAACGGCGAACCGGGTGCGGACAAAGTCGCGGCGATGATTAATGGCGCATACGTGTCGAGCGTCAATTTCGCCGAGATCATCAGTCGTCTGAATGATTGGGGAAAATCCGCGCCCGAAGGTATTTCGGATGTCGAGGCGCTTGGCGTTGAAGTTGTTCCCCTTGACTATGACTTGGCCGCCGTGGTGGGTGAATTGCGGCCATTGACGCGATCGCTTGGGCTGTCCTTGGGGGACAGAGCCTGTCTGGCGCTCGGTCGAAAGCTGGGCTTGCCGATTCTTACGGCGGACCGGGTCTGGGCCGGACTTTCGGGCTTCGATATCGTCCTCATTCGCTGAGCCTTCTACCTTGCCGATTGTCAGGCCATGGCCTACTATGGTCTGACCAAAAAAAAGGAGAGGGTAATGGCCCAGGATTGGAACCGCCGTGGCGTGCTCGGCGCGGGTACGGCCGCGTCCCTCTTGCCGGCATTCGGCGCGAAAGCCCAAGCCCTATCGTTGTCGACCATTCCCGTCGCCCCGTTCGTCATCGCCGAGACCACCGCCGGCAAGGTGCGCGGCGGCACGGCGCGCGGTGCGCTCAGCTTCAAGGGCATTCCGTTCGGAGACGGCGTGGTCGCGTCCGGCGCTCATGGCCGGTCGATAGGCGTCCTCTATCCGCCGGGGCAGTCGGGTGCCAATCGATTCAAAGCGCCGCGACCGATTGAACCTTGGGGTGGGGTACGCGACGCGTTGCGCCTGGGCGCGCCGACCCTGCAGGCGCCGCACCAGACCTATGGCGAGGCCGAGCCGGCCTATAGCGAAGACTGCCTGTTCCTCAATGTCTGGACCCCGGCGCTGGACGGCAAGAAGCGCCCGGTCATGGTCTATCTGCATGGCGGTGGCTATTCGACCGGTTCGGCCGGCTCGACGACCCAGGACGGCGGCCGCCTGGCGGCCGTGCACGACGTCGTCGTCGTGGCGCCCAATCATCGCCTGGGCCTGCTGGGCTTCCTGTGGCTCGGCGACCTGCTGGGCAGCGACTACGAGACGTCGGGCAACCAGGGCATGCTGGACATCATCGCCGCCCTCGGCTGGGTGCGCGACAACATCGCCCAATTCGGCGGCGATCCCGGCAATGTCACCATCTTCGGCGAATCCGGCGGTGGGGCCAAGGTCGGCACGCTTCTCGGCATGCCGCAGGCCCGGGGCCTGTTCCACAAGGCCGGCATCCAGAGCGGCGCGCAGTTGAAGCGCATGCCGCGCGAAGCCGCTGCCGAGACCGCCCGACGCCTGGTCGCCGCGCTGAACCTCGGGGATCCGCACGACCTGGTCAATGTCCCGGCCGACACCCTGCTGGCCCTGCAATGGGCGGGCGAAAAGGGCAAGGGGCCGCTGTCGCAGCCGACGCCCGGCTATGTCGCAACGGGCGGTTCGGCGGAAAGCTTCAGCGAGGACACGCTGCCTGGCCATTTTGCGCCGGTGATCGACGGCAGCTATTTGCCGGTGGATCCGCTCGATCCGGAGGTGACGCCGTTCGCCGCCAATGTGCCGCTGCTGATCGCCAACAACAAGGAAGAGGCGCGCGTCTTCTTCATGGGCCAGCCGGCTGTCTTCTCGTTGGACGAGGCCGGACTGAAGGCACGGGTCGAACCGATGCTGGGCGCGCGCACGGACGAGATGATCGCGATCTATCGCAAGCTTCGACCGAATGCTTCGCCATCGGACCTGTTTATCGCCATCGCCACGGCCTCAAGCATGGGCAATGAGACGGTGACCCTGGCCGATCGCAAGGCGGCGCAGCCGGCGCCGGTCTACCGCTATCGCTGGGACTATCGCTCGAACCTGCCGATCGCCGGGACGTCCCAGGTGCTAGGGGCCGGGCACGCCACCGATATCGGCCCGACCTTTCTCAACTGGGACGAAAAGGGCCTGCATGGCGACGGCCAGGGCGTCGAGCAGGCTTCGGTGCATTTAAGCGCGCTGTGGACCAGCTTTGCCCGCACCGGCAAGCCGGCGGCACCAGGCGTGCCGGACTGGCCGCGTTATGATCCGCAGACGCGCCCGGTCATGCTGGTCGACATCGACTGCGCCCTGGTCAACGACCCCGACGGCGAGGCGTGGCCGCTGTGGCATAAATCATAATTCCCCTTATATTCTCGGGGAATTAGGCGGGCCTTAACCGTCTCTGGTTAACATGATACCGACACACGACCCTGCCCGTTTGGCGGGTCGCTTACAGGATCATGTTCCGCCATGTTATATCGGCGTTGCCCTCACTCCGGCCTGGCCCTTTCGGCCGTCAGGCTCAGGCTTTCGGCTCACAGCTTCCGCAAGAATCCCGCCGATGCGCGGGAGATCGTCGAACGCGCCCTGGAAAACGGCATCAACGCCTTCCAGATCGACAGTTCGGAAGTCGGCTTCCTGCACCAGATTTCCCAGGTGCTGAAGGTCGTTGATCGCAGCATCCTGTTTATCGGCATGACCGCCCGTGACGATCTCGGCGCCAATAATAGCGGCCCGATCGCGCTGGCTGCCCTGAAGCAGCGCCTGGCCGAGGCCATTCGCATGCCGGGCTTGCAGCGGTTGGACATGGTGACGTTCCAGTCGGCGGAGTTCCGGGGCCTGGCGCCCGAGGACCATGCCTTCCTGCGCCGACTGGGTGAGACCCATACGGTCGGCCAGGTCGGCGTGCACGTCGAACCCAATGACTATCTCAGCGTGCTCGACGCCGGCTATCCGACGGCGATCCTGGCCGATTTCGACGTCACGGCCGGCAAGGCCCGGCGCCGGATGATCGAGGACGCCAGCCGCCGCAACCTGACGGTGCTGGCGCAGAACTACTATCCGGCGCGGATGATCGAGAGCCGCCCGGGGGAATCGATCCGCACCCACCTGCAGACCCTCAATACCGGCACGGCCGCGCTGGGGCCCGACAAGTTTTCGTTCCTGACCAACGAGATCGGCTGGACGGCCGAGGAAATCTGCCTGGGCTTTACCCTGTCGCAGCTGCAGATCATCAGCACCGGCGTGGTGGCGCGCAGCCCCGATCATCTCGACGGCCTGGCGCGCGTCGTCGGCCGCACCCTGCCGCGCGCCCTGCACGCCCATATCGAGCTGGGCACCTTCGCCGTCGACAACGCCGCTTAATCTATAGATCAGCGCGTCGGTTGGCCGCCCGGCTTCCACTGCGGCGTGAAGTCGCTATTGGCCAGCCAGCGCGCCGGTTCGATCAGCGACTGGATCGCCTGCGTCATGAACGGCAGGTTGAGATTGGCCAGGGTGTCCTGCGGCGTGTGATAGGTCGGCACGACCGCCCAGCCCGAGAAGGTGTGGGCGACGACGCCGGCGACGGCCAGCGAATAGTTGTCCGAGCGTTCAAAGAAGTGCTGTTCCGGATAGGGATCGGCTGCCACCAGGGCGCCATGCGCCTTCAGCGCTTCACCCAGGTTGGAGCGCTCAAAACCCGTCATCATCAGGGTATTGGCCGGCAGCTTGGGATCCTGGGCGCCAATCATCTCGAATTCGATATTGGCGACGATCGAGGTCAGGGGCACCGGCGGATGGGCGGCGAAATATTGCGAGCCGAAGCCGCCGAGCTCTTCCGACCCGTAGCAGACGAAGATGATCGAGCGACGCGGTTGACCGCTATTGGCCAGGGCGTGGGCGATTTCCATCACGGCGGTGGTGCCCGACGCATCGTCATTGGCGCCGTGCATGATGCTGCCATCGGGGCGCGGCGGGAAGTGGTCGAGATGGGCGGTGTAGAGCACGGCGCCGGCCTTGGGATCGGCGCCTTGCAGGAAGCCCACCGCATTGGTCGTCACCATCTTGTCCTGGATGACTTCCGGCAGGTTCAGGGTGAATGTGGCGCCGGCCTTCAGCGCGTCGAAGGCTGGGGCGCCCAGCACAATGACGGTGGCGCCGGCGTGCTTCGGCGGCCCCTGGTCCTCGAGATAGGTCGGCAGGCGCGTGCCCTTGTTCAACCGGCCCCAAAGTTCGGCGGTCTGGTCGCTGTCGCGCAGGATCAACAGCTTGACGCCCTTGGCCGACGCCGCGCGCATCCAGTTCTGCGCCAGGGTCTTGCCGGGATCGGCCACGGCGACCACGTCGCCGCTCATGGCCTGCGGATCGGCCGGCGCCATCTGCACCGTACCGCTGACCGCCGTGCCCGGCGAGATAAAGACCTTGAGGCCGTCGGCGTCGCCCAAGGTCTTGCCGTCGACGGTGGCGGTCGGTGCGCCATTGAAGCGCAGCTTGACGATGGTGGCGTGCTGCAGGTAGCCGTCCATGCCGGGCGCGGTCTTCAGGCCATAGCCCTGGAACTCGGACGCGACGTAGGCGGCGGCGACCGCTTCGTCGTGCGTCGCGCTGCCGCGGCCATTGGCGGCGTCGGATGCCAGGAAGGCTTCGTGGGCGGCGACCCACTCCGGCTTGACCGTCCACGAGGGTTCGGCTTGCGCGGTCGAGGCGAGGGCCAAAGCCGCGACGGCGGCGCTGAAGAGCAATTGGGTCATGGAGGGCGTCCGCCTGAAGGTTACATTGTGAACCTGTGTAGGCGGGGAGGCGATGGAACGTCAAGTCGCGGGCGAGCGGGGGCTTTATCGCCGCTTTACAATTCATGGTGGCAAAAGTGCCGTCCATCCTATATTTTCAGGCATAGAGTCGCCGCATTGTTGCACGGTTGAAAGGCTATCGTCATGACGTCTTTGATTCCGCTGACCGCGTTTGTCGCGACCCTGGGCGTCGTATCCGCCGGGCCTGCCTGGGTAAATGCCCAGATTTCAGGGCAGGAGGCGTCTTCTGCCTCATCGTCGATATCGAGTTCGTCGAGTTCCGACATGTCGTCGGCCTCGTCATCGAGCGCCGACTGCCCGGCCAAGTCGACCAAGGCGGCGCAACCGCCCAAGCCCGACCCCACGGCGCGCACGACGTCGTCGTGCTTCAATCCGTATGTCAAGCAACCGGGCACGTCGAGCAGCAGCGCACCGCACTAACTTTTCCCGCGTTTCAGGAAATCCCTAAATTTCCGACCGCGAAGCGGGAGGCAAGGCCGACTGGCCGCCGCGCACGTTTGCGCGTAAGCCTGCGCGGCGCTTGAGCGCAAAAGCAAAAAAGCCGAATGCCAACCGCGGCTACGCCGCGTGTTGGCCTTCGGCGCGGCGCATGCGCCAGAAGCGGATGGTGCGCATCGCCGTGTCCTGGGGCAGGTCCTGGTACAGGCGGCCATATTCGGCGGCCTTGCCCATGGCGTTGTCCTGCTCGCCCAGCATGATCATGGCGCAGGTCAGGAACAGCGCCTTGTCGAGCCCGGCCGCCTTGCAGGCGATGGCCAGGGCATCGACCTCGCGGCGGTTGACGACGTGGCGCGCGGTCAGGAAATCGATATCGGCCAGCTGCGCCAGGGCGCACAGGAAGTAGGTCGGATTGGGGTCGCGCATGTACTTCGCCAGCAGGTTCGGCGTCAGCTTTTCGTTCTTGCGCAGCCGTTCGACATCGGCATTGATGCGCTCATAGTCGGCGGGCAGGCTGCCGTGGGCGACGGCGACACGGTCGCGGCCCTTGGACAGGGCTTCGTCGATTACCGCCGGATCGAGCTTGGCATTCTCTTCCATGATGCGTTCGCGCAAGCGCGTCTCGACGACGAAATACATTTCGTTGAGCAGGTCGGCCGGCATGTCGGGGCGATTGACGACGACCTCGTGCAGGGCCGGGTTGGCGTGGGCGCGTTGCACGACTTCCTCGTTCGAGGCACGCGACAGGCGCGCGCCGTCATTGCTCAGCAGAAGGTGCAGGGTCTTGTCGTCGCCACGGCGGACGATCACGCCCGACACGCTTTCCGGGACTTCGTCGCGGCGCGATACGGCGCGCAAATGGTCCTGGCCCATGTTCGAGACGACGTGCATCAGGTCGCCTTCGGTCAGCGCCTTGGAGCGCTCCAGGATCGGCTCGGCCACCTCGATTTGGTCGGACGCCAGCCGGCGCAGCAGGCCCAGAGGCGCCATCTTGGCGCGCGACAGGGTGTTGGCGATCTCGGCGCGGACGGCGATCTCCATGTCGTCCGACAACTGGCTCATCACCGCGTCGTAAAGCGCCATCTCCGAGCTGTTGACCTCTTCCGGACCGGTCATGAAGATGTTGGTGATTTCGCGCAGCAATTCACGGCGCTTGGTGCTGGACGGCTCCTGGGCCAGGGCGATCAGATCGATCAGGGACGAGGTCGGGGCGCGGGTCATTTAGACGTCTTCTCTGTCTTGCCGGCGGACGCATTTTGCGTGCCTGAGGCGCTTGGGGCATCAGATTTGGGGGCATCAGTGGATTTGGCGGGCACGCTGTCGGTACTGGTGTCGTCGTCGGTGTCGCTTGTGTCGGCCTTGGCCGCCTTGGCTTCGGCGGCGTCGAGATGCGACGTGTCGAGCACGGCGCCCGAGGGATTATTGTCGACGGTGATCGGATCGGGCTTTAGGCCATAGCCTCGGTGCAGGCTGTAGAGCCGCGGCGCTTCGGAGGCGTCCGTATAGTGTTCGCCCGGCACGAAGGGTTTGTCATCGTCTGCCGGAGTCTCGGTGACCGCGGCCTGGTCTTGTGACGCCTGTGACGCATTTGCCGGCTTGGCGGTTTTGGGTTGTTCGGCCTTGGCTTGGGCCGCCCGCGCCGCGGCGATACGCGCGGCATAGGGGCTGCTGGCCGGGACCTGGTAGGCGCCGTCGTTGGCGGCGGAGGCTACGGGCGCCTGGGCGGGCGTCGGGATGGGGGCTTGGGCCGCGGTCTTGGGCTGGGATTGCACGGCCAGGGCGGGTTGATGCACCATTGGCGCCGCCGCCTGGCTTTGCACCGGCTGCGGACGGACGGGCGCGGTCATGGGTTGGGCGCGGTATTGCGGCGCCGGTTGGTAGACCGGCGTTTGGCGCGGCGGCGCATAGGCCTGCACCGGCTCGGCGGCGCGCGGCGCGGGCTGCGGATACGGGGGATTGGGCGGCTGCGGCTGGGGGTTGCCCGACTTGGCGCCCCAGTTCAGGACATGAAGATAGGGATCGCCGACCTGGCCGTAGGGCGACGGAGGCACCGGGACCTGGCCGGCGCTGCCGGCCTGCTGGACCGACGCCGTCTTGGCGCCCCAGGTCAGGTAGGGGCCGTCCTTGGCGCTGGCCGTGAAGGGTACAAGGCAAAGCAAGGCGATACCGGCGCAACGGCCAGCGGTATCCAACGATGCTTTCCAAGCATTTACGGTCATTCGGACCCACGCCCAAGGGTTGAAACCCTTACAGTCTAGGGCGAGCGACTTAATTAAGGCCTAATAAGGACGGACTTGGACGTGCATTTGTATACGCGCATTAAGCACAATCGCTTATAAACGACCGTAGACTGGGCGCGATCGGGTGTATTGCAACCCGATAGCCTTAACCCAGCGCCGCCTTCTTTTCCTCAAGCTCCAGCCATTCCAGTTCGCCCGTCTCCAGTTCGGCGCGCAGGATATCCAGCTTCTTCATGGTCGCATCGAAGGTCCGCGGATCGCGGCTGTACAGCGTTGCATCCTCCAGGACCTTTTCCAGCTTCTTGATGTCGGCCGTCCATTGCGGCATCAGCTTGTCGAGATCCTCGAGGCGCTTCTGGTCCTTGTAGCTCAGCTTCTTCGCCGCCGTCTTGACCGGGGCCACGGACGGCTGCGGCGCGGTATAGGCGTTGATCTTGGCGGCTTCGCGCCGGGAGATTTCGGCGAAGAATTCCGGGTTCTGGCGGATGAAGTCCTGCCAGCCGCCAGGCGTTTCCGCCGCCTTGCCGTTGCCGTTGAGCGCCAGCGTCGAGGTCGCCAGGCGGTCGATGAAGTCGCGATCGTGCGACACCAGGATCAACGTGCCGTCGTAATCGGCCAGCATGTCTTCCAACAGGTCCAGCGTATCCATGTCGAGATCGTTGGTCGGTTCGTCGAGCACCAGCAGGTTGGTGGCGCGGGCCAGGGCGCGGGCCAGCTGCAACCGGTTGCGTTCCCCGCCCGACAGCGACTTGACGGGCTGGCGCAACTGCTTTTCACGGAACAGGAAGTCCTTGGCGTAGGCGGCGACGTGGCGCGGCTGGCCGCGCACCATGATCGAGTCCGAGCCCGAATTGGCCAGCACGTCCCACAGGGTCTCGTCGCCCTTCAAGGCATCGCGGCCCTGGTCGAGATAGGCGACGTCGAGATTGGTGCCGAGCTTGATCTCGCCGGCATCGGCGCCGATCTGGCCGATCAACAGCTTGACCAGGGTCGATTTGCCGGCGCCGTTCGGCCCGACGATGGCCAGCCGGTCGCCGCGCACGATCCGCGTCGAGAAGTTCTTAAGCAGCACCTTATCGCCGAACGCCTTGTCGACGCCCTTGAGGTCGGCGACCAGCTTGCCCGAGGTGCCGCCGCTGTCGATGGTCATCTCCATCGGCTTGTCCATCAACCGCACGCGTTCGGCGCGGTCCTGGCGCATGGCGTCCAGCCGCGCGGCGCGGCCTTCGTTGCGCGTGCGCTGGGCGGTGATCGAGCGGTAGAAGGTGTAGGTTTCGCGCTCGATCGCCTTGGTCAGGCGGCGCAGGCTCTCGGCGGTTTCGGCCTCGATCTTGGCCTGCCACTCTTCAAATCCGACATAGCCGGCGTCGCGGCGCAGGACGCGGCGGTCGTAGAGCCAGTAGCAGCGCTGGGTGACGCGTTCGAGAAAGGTGCGGTCGTGGCTGACCAGCAGGCAGGCGCCGCGGAAGGCGCGCAGTCGGTCTTCCAGGGTTTCGATGGCGAAGATGTCGAGGTGGTTGGTCGGTTCGTCGAGGAACAGGAGGTCGGGGTCTTCGGCAAAGGCCTTGGCCAGGGCGGCGCGGCGCTTTTCCCCGCCCGACATGGAATCGGTCGGCCCCGACGGATCGATGCCGAAGGCCCACAGTTCCGACTCGGCGACATAGTGTTCGGCGCCGCCGGAGCAGACCCAGTCGAGGATGGTGTCGCCCTTGGGCTCCGGTTCCTGCAGCACGAAGGCGAAGCGTACGCCCGAGGTGACGAAGCGCTCGCCGCTGTCCGGTTCGATCAGCCCGGCCATCATGCGCATCAGGGTCGACTTGCCGGCGCCGTTGCGCCCGACGAGACAGGCGCGGATACGCGGTTCGATGGCGATATCGACGCCGTCGAACAGCGGCGTTTGGCCGTCCATCAGGCGGACGTCTTTCAGGGCGAGCAGGGGCGCGGGGGCTTTGGCGTTCATGGGCGCCATGTAGGCGGACAGCCCGGGAAATTCAAAGGATTTTTATGAAATCTCCGAACGCATAGCGTTCGGCAAGCGCGACTGCGCGCCCGAGTCTTTGCGAGGAGCCTCGCGGCGTCTGAGCGGGATTATTGCCCCGTATCCTTGAGATAATCCTTCACCTTGCGGCTCTTCTTGTCGACATAGCAGACGACCAGTTCGCTATTGCTGCCCGCCGTGTCCTGGCAATCGACGAAATCCTGGTCGATCTCCAGCTTGTACGGGTCGGCGCGTTTAACGAAGACGGCGTAGCCGATCAGCACGCCGATCAGGATTAGCAGCACCGCGGCTGCGATTTCGAAAGCCATGACCCACTCCCTCAATTGGGTTAACGGGAGCTTAAATGGGGCTGGATCCCTAAAGACGCAAGCGGTTGGCGATCTCTTCGAACAGCGGACGTTGCGCCGGCATTTCGCTTAGGCAAAGGGTGGCCAAACGGCTCATATCTTCGTCGCCGCTCGGGCAATGCGCGATCAGTTCCTGCAGAAGGCAACCGAAGGCGCGCACCTCCAGACTCTGCAGGGCGGCGCCAGGGTCGGCCTCATAAAACGAGGCGGCGCCGAAATCCCCCAGCACGGGCTCACGATCCGGGGCTGTGAGGATATTATGGGCGTAAAAGTCGCCGTGCATCAGGCCGCGGGCGTGCAGATGGCGGGCGGCCGACGCCATGCCGCCGGCGATGCGGCGTATCGTACCGACATCGAAACGGGTGTCCGGGGCATAGATATCGCGCGTGCAGGTCGCGAAGTCGGGTGGCCCCGCCAGCGGTGCGAAATCCGCGTCGACCAGATCCATGGCCAGGACATCGCGGCTGTCCGGATGGCCGGTGACGCGGCCGCGCACGGGGATCAGGTTGGGATGCTGTCCAGCCGCCAGGCAGGCCTGCATCTCGCTATGTGGCCAGCCGTCGCTCGTGACCGCGCCTTTGAAGACCTTGACCGCCAGCGCCGTGCCGTCGCGATGCGTGGCGCGATAGATCACGCCGGACGCGCCTTCGCCGAGCCGATCCTCAAGCGTCAAATCGTTCCAGGGCACATCGTGACGCGTGGCCGCCAGCGGTTCCGCGCTGAACGGATTGCCGGCAAAAGCCAGCCACGATAGCCGAGGCATGGCCGTCAGCCAGTCAGGCAGGGCCATCAGCCGGTTGGCGGATATACGCAGCAGCTCCAGCGACCGGCAGGCGGCCAATGCCTCGGGCAAGGCCGCCAGCCGGTTGCCGGCCAGCATCAGCTTTTGCAGTTGCGTGCAGCCGCCTATTTCAGCGGGCAGAGCTTCCAGCGCATTATCGGTCAGGATCAGCCAGCGCAAGCCGGTTGGCAGGGCCTTCGCCGGCACCGTTTGGATGCGATTGGCCTTGAAGCCGATCATGCTCAAGTTTGCGCATCGGCCCAGTCCGGGCGGCAGCTCGGTGAATTCATTGTTCGAACAGAACAGGATGCGCAGCTTGCCCAGGCGATGAAGGTCGTCGGGCAGGGCGTCCAGCGCATTGCCGCTGAGATCGAGGACTTCCAACGTGTCGGCCAGCTCAAAAATCTCACGCGGGAACGCGCTGAGGCCTTGCGACAGGCGCACGTGCCGGGTGCCGGCCAGGGCGCCGGCGCGAAGCTGATCCAGAGTTTGCATGCCGCGTCTTTTGCCTAGTCCGCGAAGGACGTCAATGGCGCAGGCCGCACAGCTGCCCCATCGCGACCATGACCATGCACGGCGGCTGGTAGGCCTTGCGCCGGGGAGCGGGACCGTCGCCGGCCCAATGCAGCTGCGGACGGTAGGGCAGGTCTTCCGGCAGGCGGATATTGTGGACCAGGCCGGCCGCCTCCAGGGCCTTGAGCAGGCGGTAACCCGGGTCTGGCTGGCCTTCATAGACGCCGATGCACGCCGATCCCGGCCAGGCATGGTGGTTGTTGTGCCAGCTCTCCCCCATGGTGATCAACCCGGCTATGGTGACGTTCTTGCCCTGGACGCCGGCGCCGCGCACATGCCAATCGTTGGCCTCTCCGGTATGCGCCATGTAGCCGATCAGCCAGTGGCCGGTGACGGTGACCGCGACCTGGGCGCACACGCCCCACAACACCCAGGCCCAGCCGCCCATCACGTAAAAGGCGATGATCCATGGCACGTGAACGGCGATCCAGTGCCGGTCGATGAAGCGATAGAAGCGGTCATTGGCCACTTCGGGTTCGATCGTCAAGCGCGGCGGGGTGGCCAGCTTCAGGTCGCAATGCATCTGCCACAGGGCGTCGACCGGCCACGCCTGGCGATGGGCGAAATAGTCGTGGCAGTGCGGCTGGCGCTGCGCCCAGTCGCGGAAATCGTGGGTCCGGATCATGGCGAAAGGACCGCCCAGGCCGACCAGGGTGCCGCAATAGACGAAGGCATGCTCAAGCCACAGCGGACAGGTAAAGCTCTTGTGGATCAGGCGGCGATGCATACCGACCGAATGGCCGAGCAGAAGCACGGCGACGGTCTTGGCGACGAACAGGCCAATGGCGACCGGATCGGGATAACGCAGGATGGCCACGGCCGTGCCGGCATACATGGCGATGAGGAACAGGGACTTGACCGGCGACCAGGCGACACGGCCGGTGACGGCATCGGCCGGTTGCGCCTCGTCGATGCGGCGCATGTTTTCGAACGCAGGTGACATGAACGGACCTCCGTGACTGGCTGCCCGGGCCTTGACGGACCGTGCGGCCATGATTACACTTAGCTAACAGTCTAATTGTTAATCGTCCTTTCTCATTTCGTCAATACGCTAAATGACTAAATGATGGGCGGCGGGATTCGATCATGCGCGTTGTAAAGACCTTCGAGGCCCTGGCTTCCGAACCGAGGCTGGAAATCCTGGCCTATTTGTCGAAGGCGTCGATGACGGCCGGCGAAATCGCCGGGCGTTTCGCCATGTCGAAACCGTCCCTGTCCAAGCACCTGAGCATCCTGGAAAACGCCGGACTGATCACCAGTGAGCGCAAAGGCAAGTTCATCCACTACAGCATCGTCGCCGATCATATCGCCAACACCCTGGACGGCTACCTGCAGGAGGTCTGCCCGGTGCGCGGGCCGCTGCGTCGGGAAAGTGCCGCCAAGGCCGGCGACGACGCAGAATAGCTTTAAACCTGAAAAAACTCGGATTATAAGCGGCCCCATGGACGCCAAGCCTTTCTGGGAAGCCAAGACCCTCGAACAAATGGACGCGCAGGAATGGGAAAGCCTGTGCGACGGCTGCGGCCTGTGCTGCCTCGTGCGTTTCGAGGACGAGGAGACGCTCGAGGTCATTCCGACGCGCGTGCACTGCAAGCTGTTCGACAGCGAAAAGTGCCAATGCTCGAACTATGTCGAGCGCAAGAAGTTCGTGCCGGACTGCATCAAGCTGACGCCGCACAATATCGAGGACCTGCAATGGATGCCGCCGTCGTGCGCCTATCGCCGGCTGCATGAGGGCAAGACGCTGCCGGGCTGGCACCACCTGATCACCGGCGATCGCGAAACCGTGCATCGCGCCGGGGTCAGCATCCGCGGCCAGACGATCTCCGAGCTGGCTCTGGGCGATCCCGAAGAGGCGCTCGATTTCGCCGCCTGGGACCTCAATGAGGACCGATCGGACTGGCCGTCCGACATCGACGACGATATGGACTAACCAAGCCTCGATTTGTCGAGGCTTGGCAGCACGCGACCGGTGCCGCCGAGGGGCGTGCCGCCGCCAAAGAAAACGAAAAATGGGGCGGCGAGCCTCGCGGCATATGAGCGCAAAAATACCTGATTCTTACGCGTTCTTGACTCTGTTAACCGCAACCCGGTCTGTTCCCCTTACCGGAAGTTTGCGCATGCTCCCACGAAATGAACGCCTTTCCGGGAGAGAACCATCATGAAGCCCATCCATTTCTGGCTTGTTGCCGGCACCGTGATCGCCTCGATGAGCCTGGCCGCTTGCGAAGACGGTCCGTACTACCATCATCACCACGACATGGCGGCCGTCGATGACGGCTACGACATCTGGTATGATAACTATTACGGCAACTTCTATGACGGCTATTGGGGCGACGACGGCTCGTACTACTACCGCCCGACCCGCGATCACGCCTTCATCCGCGACGACGCCCACCACTTCCGCCGCGATCGCGCTGATGGCTTCAACACCATGCACGTTCACGATTATCGCAATCGCCATTAATATTGCTCAAGCGCCGCAAGGCTCGCCGCACGAGCGGCGGCGGGCGCTTGCCCTTGCCGAGGCTGCGCCTCGGAGGGTCAGGCGCGGTAACGCGTTCGCACGTCGCCCAGCGCGGTCTTCAGCGGGTCGAGCCATGGCTCATAGTTGTGCCACTGGTCCAGGCTGTCGCGGAAGATCGGCTGGCGCACCTGTTCCGAACTCGGCGTGCGCACACTGCGCTTGGTCTTGTGGAAATCGACACAGCCGTCCTCGAAGGGCAGGCCGCAATAATCGAGTATACGCCTGACGCTGCCCTCAAGGTCGTCGACGACGTCCTCATGCTGGACGCGCAGGACGCGGCCGGGCAGGGCGGTCGTCCAATGCGCCATCAATTCGAGATAGGTGCGGTAGTAGCGCGCTATGTCCTCGGGGCTATAGGTAAATTCCTGGCCCTGGGCGAACAGCTGCTTCAGGTTGCTGAAGCAGCACGCCATTGGCTCGCGCCGCGCATCGATGATGCGCGCGTTCGGCAGCATCAGGTGGATAAGGCCGATGTGACGGAAATTATTGGGCATCTTGTCGATAAAGCGCGCCTTGCCGGTGCGGTAGACACGCGTATCGTCGAGATAGCGTTGGCCCAGGGCGCGCACCTGATCCGCATTGAGGTCGGCCAGGATCGCCGGATAGCGCGGATGGGTGGTGTCTGGTCCCTGCAGTTCCAGCGCCAGGCGCTGGACGTCCGACAATTCGTGGGTGCCTTCGACCTGGGAATGCGAGGCCAGGATCTGTTCGATCAGGGTCGAGCCCGAGCGCGGCAGGCCCAGGATGAAGATCGGATCGGCGTCGGGCGCGCCCCAGCCGCGCCGCGCTTCGAAGAGGGCGGGGGTGCAGGTGGCGATCTGTTGCGCCGTATTGGCTTCGACCGACTCGGGCCGGTAGTGGCTTTCAGAGCGCTTCAAGGCGTTGCCGCGCTCGTAGAAGGTCCAGGACTCGGCGAAGTCGCGTCGGTCCTCATAGGCCTTGCCCAGCGCGAAACAGAGGTGATAGCGGTCGACGATATGGGTGGTCGCGGCCGCTTCCTCGCGGCGCATGACAGCCATTTCCTCATCGGAAAAGCGGTACATCTTCAGATTGGCCAGGCTCCAATAGGCGTCGCCGAAATTGGGCCGCGCCTGCGCCGCCGCTTGATAGGACGCGATCGCCTCGGGCACGCGCCCGACCGTCTTCAGCGCATGGCCCAGCCATAGCGGCACGTCCCAGGTCAAATGCCCTGCGGGATCATCGGCCAGCATGGCTTCGTAGATGACGATGGCGCGCTCGTTGTGGCCGAGCCCGATGGCGGCCGTGGCGGCCAGTGTGCGGTAATCGGCGTCCTTCGGATCGGCGGCCAGCAGGGTGTCGATCTCCATCGTCGCCCGGACGTATTTCTGGCGCTTGATCAGGACTTCGGCGTAGTTGTAGCGCGCCGCGCGGTAGCCGGGTTCCAGGGCCAGGACGGCTTCGAGCAGGGTCTCGGCATCGTCGAGGACGTCACAGGCCAGGCCGATACGCGCCAGCAGGCGCATGGCTTCCGGATGATTGCCGTTTTTCAGCAGGAAGGCGCGGATGATGTCCTCGGCCGGCTTCAGGTCGCCATCGGAAAACAGGCTGGTCGCCGTCACCACCTCGGCCGGCAGGTGTTTCAGCGTCGCGACGTGATCGGCGGCCAGGCCGGCATCGCCGCGGTTGCCGGTCATGAGGTAGAGCTTTTCCAGCATCGACCACGACGCCGGCAGGGCGGGATTGAGGTGCACGGCGCGTAGAAGCGCGTCGATGGCGTTCGGCGCGTCTTTTCGCTGCACGTAACACAGGCCGCGTTCTTCGTGCAGGCGGCTGAAAGCGGGGTGGGTCTGCTCGAGGCGGTCGAGCATGGCCAAGGCCTCGTCGACGCGGCGCAGGTGGCGCAGGCCGGTCGCGGCAACCAGCAGCAGGTCGCGATTTTCCGGGTAGATGGCCAGCCACGCCGTGGCGCGATCAAGGGCCTCGTCGTGATGACCTTGCCTGAGCAGGATTTTCAGCCGGGCGACCTCGGCTTCGAGGGACGGAGTTTCGGTCTGTACGGGTGCGTCTGGGAGCGTGTCGGGCATGGAGATCTACAAATAAAACAGGGGTGGACGTCGCCGTCCACCCCCTTTCTTTATGTCAGCTGCTGTCATCTTTTGTGACAGTGTGCTTTTGGGCGCCTCACGTTGATCCCAAAAGTGCGATCGACGTTTTGCGCCACTTTTGGGCGTGAGGCCGTAGCTTAGAAGTTGTCGCTCAGGCGCAGCATGATGGTCATCGGACGCATCGGCACTTCCGACTTGATGAACTGCGCGGTGCTCGTGAAGGTCGAGGCATGCGAGTTGCCGAGGTTGGTGCCGACCAGTTGGGCGGTCCAGCTGTCCTTGTGGACGCCGATCGTGGCGCCGACGGTGGTGTAGGCCGGCAGTTCCCAACGGGTGTAGGTCGTGTTCGGAACCGGGTTTTGCGCCGGATCCGTGCCCAGCACGTAGTTGGACGGTTGGGTCCACTCGCTGCCGGTATAGCTGACGTCGCCGTTCACGAAGGCATGATATTCGCCGGCCACGTCCCACTCGTAGCGGGCGCGCAGGTTGGCCTGGACCTTCGGCGAGAAGGCCGAGACGCCGCCTTCGACGCCGAACGGGTTGGTGAAGGGCACGGTGCCGTTCGAGGTGAAGACCGAGGTGATGCACTGACCGTTGTCGGCCGTGCCGGGGATGTCACCCTTCAGGCAGGGCGAGTTCGACTGCTTGTTTTCGTTGTAGGTCGCCGAGCCGTCGAAGGTCCAGCCATCCCACGGACGAACCGTGGCTTGGGCTTCCAGACCCTTGATGTCGTAGTCCGGGCCGTTGACCAGGAAGGTCGTGTTGCCCAGGCAGCACGGCTGGTACAGCGCGATCTGGACGTTGGTCCACTTCATGTCGTAGGCCGTCAGGTTCAGCTGCAGCTTGCCATCGAACATGGTCTTCTTCATGCCGATTTCGTTGTTGACCAGCGAGTCCGGCGCGTAGCCGAGCGGGCTGGAGTACTGCGCCGGGCCCTTGGTGTCCGTCGCCGTCGTGGCGAAGGCCGCGGTGTTCGGCGAGCGGCTGAAGCCACCCGGACGGAAGCCTTCCGAGTAGGTGTAGTAGAACATCGTGTGGTCCATCGGCGTCCAGGTCAGGCCGAGGTGGCTCTTGAAGCCGTGGTAGTTGACCTTTTCGTGCTCGCCGTCGATCGACACCTTGGCCGGGCAGACCAGCACGTCAACGCAAGCGCCGTTGGTGTGGTAGACCGAGCCTTTTTCGTACTCGTTGTAGTTATAGTAACGCGTGCCGGCGGTGAAGGTCAGGACGTGCGGGATGATGTCGTAGTCGACCGAGCCGAACAGGGCGCCTTGGGTGTAACCGCGCTTCACGTCTTCGCCGAAGCCCGTATTGTCGCCGCGGACGCCCGGATCGCTGGAGGTCGAGCCCGCCATCGGCTGGTCGTTGCCGACGCAGATCGGGCCGCCGGCTTGGGCCGCCGCCAGGACGCCGGGATCGTCGCACGACAGGATGGTCTTGTAGTTGAAGTTCATCACGTCCTTGATGATGAACTGCTCGTAGTAGACGCCGGTCACGAAACGCAGGCGCCAGTCGTCCGGCGAGCTGATGCGGAACTCGTGGCTCTGGTGCGTGTTGTTGATCGTGTCGTTCCAGCTGGTGATCGGCGAGTAGCAGGTGATCGGCTTGGGATTGGTCTTGGTGCTGCCCAGCAGGCCCGACGAACCGCCCGTGCACTCATAGTACTGGCCGTACAGGGTGCGCGAGTAGTTGGTGTAGTCCATCTGCTGGTTGACGTGGCGGTTGGTGAAGGCGCCGGTATAGACGGCTTTCAGGTCGCCCAGCTTGCCATTGATGGTGACGGCGGTGTTCTGGAAGCGGTCCTTGTCGTAGGACGGCGAGAAGGCGGTGACTTGGTCGGCCTTCAGAGTCTGGCCGTCGGAGCCGACCGGATATTCGACCGCCAGGCCTTCCGCGTCGAGGCTTTGGAAGCTTTCGCTGACCAGGACGTCCCAATCGTCATTGATCTTGTAGAGGCCTTCCAGACGCGCACCTTCGGTGGTCGTCGGGTTCCAGTTCTTCTTGGCGATGTCGTAGTTGTTGGCGACGGCCGCGTTCGGGATCGTGCACGACACGTTGGTCGAGCCGCCCGGGCGGTGGCCGGCGGGCTGGCCGTTCGGGCAGGTCCCGTTGGTCGGCGAGATGCCGAAATAGGAGTTGTCGTCGAAATTGCCGCGGGTGAAGGTCGACGGCACGTTGTCGATATAGCCGCCTTCGCGATCATTATAGACAACCGCGCGCACGGCGAAGGTGTCCTTGATGATCGGGATATTGTACATCAAGCTTTCGGCGTCGCTCGGCGCGCCGCCCGAGGTGAAGCCGCCGGCGACGTCGATCTTGCCTTCGGTGACGTTCAGCTTGGGCTTGTTGGTGATGTAGCGCAGGGCGCCGGCTTCAGCGCCGCCGCCGAACAGGGTGCCTTGCGGACCTTCCAGCACTTCGACGCGGCTCATGTCGGCCATGTAGATGTCGGCGTTGTGCGACGGGAACTGCATCGACTGGTCGTCGAGATAGACGGCGACGTTCGGGAAGTTGCCGACGGTGCCTTGCGACTGGTTGCCGGCGAAGCCGGCGCTCAGGCCGCGCATGTAGATATTGCCCTGGCCCGGACCGTTCGACGGGAATTCGACGTTCGGCGTATATTGCAGCAGGTCGCTGAGCGTCGAGATGTTCAGCTGGTCCAGCTTGGCGCTGGTGAAGGCCTGAACCGTCATCGGCACCTTTTGGATGTTTTCATTGCGGCGCTGCGCCGTGATGATGACTTCCTGCACCGGCTCGGTGCCGGCGGACGGGGCCGCGGCGGGCGCATCGGCAAAGGCGGCGCCGGCCACGGGCGCGCCGATGATAAAGGCAAGGGCCGAAATACCCGCCCCATTCAATAAAGATTTCATGGTGAACCCCATCCAGGTCTAATTTCTTGAACACGTGCCCGAGACACGATGGGGGAAGTAGCGTTAGGCCCAAATTGAGATCAATTTCATTTTGTGCATAGGGCCTATATACTCGGCTCGCAAATGAATGATCGTGCGGCTTTTTCAAATACGGTAAAGCAATCTATAGATTAGCGTTTTCATATAACTGTTATATTTCGGTTATGTCGGTGACAAATTTGGGCGCATTTGCCCATATTGCGCGAAAGCGCTGCGCAAACCGAGCCGATTTCATGTGAACGAATTGCGACGATTGTGACGGAGTGGCGCCGCCTCAAGACCCGTACCGTGTCCGGCTTGCCGCGAGTTCCAGTCCTATAGATGCAAATATGCCGCTTCGACGGTGGCCGCCCACTCCGCCGCCTTGCGCATCAAGGGCTGGTTGCGGCGGTCGTGCGGATAGATCACGTAGGACCGGATCACCCCGACGTCATAATTCTTGGACAGCCGCTTGTAGGCGATGCGTTCGTCGGGCGGGCATTCCATCGAATAAAATAGCGACATGCCCATGTTCAGGGCGATGGCTTCGCGGATCATCTCGCGGGTATGCAGTTCCTGGATGCCCAGCGGCTCGACCTGGGCCTCGGCCAGCAGGGCCAGCGTCGCGGCGCGGGTGCGCGACGTCGGCTCGCGCAGCAACAGGTGGTTGTCGCCGAGCGCCTCGAGATCGACGACGCGCGCGCTGGCCAGGGGATGGGTCTTGGCCATGGCCACGACCAGGCGGTCCTCGATGACCGGGACATACTGGAACTGCTGGTGGACCGGCGGGTCGCAGATGACCGCCAGGTCGGCCTGTCCGGAGCGGAAGAGCTCGAAGCTGTCGCGGGCGTTTTCGATACGCACCTGCAGCCCCGATTGCGGGAAGGCGGCCTTCAGGACATTGGCCAGTCCCGCACCGGTCGAGGGTGTATCGGCCGCCAGGCGGACGATGCTGCGTTCGGGCGCATCGTGGTCGCCCAGCAGGCCTTCTATGTCTTCGATGGTTGAAAACAGCGACTTGACGCTGGCCATCAGGGCTTCACCGGCCGGCGTCAACTTGAGCGGCGGGGTGCGTCCGTTGAAGATCGAGATCTGGTGGCGGTCTTCGAAGGCCTTCAGCTGCTTCGACAGGGTCGATTGCGACAGGTTGAGACGGCGCGCCGCCTGGCTGAAGCTGCCCTCCATGGCGATCGCGTAAAATGTCCGCAACTGCAAGATATTTACACGCATATGAACGCCATTCGCTCTCGTCCCGATCGTCGTACGATCATAACCCTGGATACCACCTTATAAGGTATCCGGTTCGGACAGGGAACGCAAAAGGCGTTCGGAAATCCATAGGTCATATGGATAGAATGAAATTGATCTTGCCAGCGGCATGACGCAACAGCCCTGCGCACTTCGCGCGCAATCTTGAAGTACGATGCGCGCCTCGCGCGCGGCAAGTTATTAAAAGCATCGCAGGGTCGAGTATCGTGACAGCATCAACCTATGACGTCGCCATCGTGGGCGCGGGGATTGTCGGCCTGGCCCATGCCTATACGGCGGCCAAGCGGGGCTTGCGTGTCGTCGTCATCGAGCGCGACCGCCGCGCCAACGGCGCCTCGATCCGCAATTTCGGCTTTATCACCGTCACCGGGCAGGAGCGCCACACGATGTGGCCGCTGGCCAGGCGATCGCGCGACGTCTGGGCGGAGATCGCGCCGCAGGCCGGCATCGCCATCGAGCACGAGGGCTTGTGGCTGAACGCGCGCCTGCCGGAATCGGTGGCGATCCTCGAAGCCTTCATGGACACGGAGATGGGGGAGGGCTGCCGGCTGCTGAGCGGCGTCGAGGCGCGCGATCGGCATCCCGGGATCTGCCCGGCGCATACACGGGCGGTACTGTGGAGCCCGCATGAGGTGCGCGTCGAGTCGCGTGCCGCCCTGCCCAGGCTGGCCGCGTGGCTGGCCGAGGCGATGGGCGTCGCGTTTCGCACCACCTCGGCCGTCACCGCTGTCGCGCCGCCGGTCATCGAGACGTCGACGGGGACGATCCGTGCGGCAACCGCCATCGTCTGCCCGGGCGACGACCTGGTCACCCTGTTTCCCGAACGTATCGCCGCTTACGAACCGACACGCTGCCGCCTGAGCATGTTGCGTCTGGATGATCCAGGCTTGCGCCTGCCCGGCGGCGTCATGTCCGACCTCGGCCTGGTGCGCTACCAGGGTTATAGCCTGTTGCCGCAGGCGGACGCCCTGCGCCGCCGCCTGAACGACAGCCATGCCAGGCACCTGGCGCACGGCGTGCACCTGATCGTCGTGCAAAGCGAAGACGGCAGCTTGGTTGTCGGCGACAGTCACCATTACGACGACACACCCGACCCCTTTGCCGGCCAGGACACCGAGGCGCTGATCCTCGACGAGTTCACGGCGGCGACCGGCCTGCAACCGCCGCCGGTGCGCGAGCGCTGGACGGGGACCTATTCCTCGTGCGCCGACCGGCCTTTCTTCATCGACGCGCCTTCCGCCGACGTCCGCCTGGTCATGGTCACCTGCGGCGCCGGCGCCTCGACCGCCTTCGGTATCGCCGAACAAACCTTCGCCGGCCTCTGACCGGCCCTTTTCCAAGGATAGATTCATGGCTCATCATCTCAAGGCGGTCGTTTTCGATTGGGCCGGCACCATGATCGACTTCGGCAGCTGCGCCCCGGTCGAAGCGCTGATCGCCGCCTTCACCGAGGAAGGCATTCCGCTGACGGCGGCGCAGGCGCGTCGCGACATGGGCCGGGCCAAGCGCGACCACGTCGCCGCCGTGTTGTCCATTCCGGCGGTGGCCGAGGCCTGGACCGCGGCCAAGGGGACGGCGCCGGGCGAGGCCGATGTCGATCGCATCTATACCGCGCTGGAACCGCTGATGACCCTCGCGGCCGCCCGCCATACCGAGTTGATCCCAGGCGCCATCGCCGCGCTCAATGATGCCCGGGCGCGCGGGCTGAAGGTCGGCTCGAACACCGGCTACACGCGGGCGATGATGCAAAGCATCCTGACGGCCGCCGCTGCCCAGGGCTATCAACCCGACGCCGTTGTCTGCGCCGGCGAGACCGCCGAGGGGCGGCCGACGCCGCTGATGCTGTGGAAGCTGTGGGCCGAGCTGGGCGTCCATCCGGCGTCGGCCTGCGTCAAGGTCGACGACGCCGAGGTCGGCATCGGCGAGGGGCGCGCCGCCGGCTGCTGGACGGTGGGCATCGCCGCCTCGGGCAATGCGGTCGGCCTGTCGTGGGCGGAGTATGAGCGCCTGACCGGCGACGAGCGGCAAGCACGCATCGCGGTGGCGGCAAAGTCCCTGTCTGAGGCCGGCGCGCACTACGTCGTCGACACGGTCGCCGATCTTCCGGGCGTGCTGGACGCGATCGAAGCGCGCCTCGCCGCCGGTGAGCAGCCTTAGAGCGGCGTTTTGGTAGACTCAAAACGCCGCTCTAATTCTTTGTTTTGTCGCGCAATTTAACCGAAAAGTGGTGGCCACTTTGTCGGATTGCGCTCCAGGCAATCACAAGTCTGTCACGGGCGGCGGGTATAGCTGATCCTTTGACGCGAGGGGCTGAGCATGCACGGTATGATCGGGGCGCAACCGCGCCAGCTTAAGGGCTTCACCGCCTGGCTGGACCGGCATCCGGGGTTCCTCGCCATCTTCGGCGGGATCATGGCGTTCGGCGTCTATTTCTCGATGTACGCCTTTCGCAAGCCCTTTACCGCGGCCAGCTTCGATGACGTGACGACGGGCTTCGGCGTCGACTACAAGGTCGCCCTGGTGGTCGCCCAGGTCATCGGCTATGCCCTTTCCAAATTCATCGGCATCAAGTTCGTTTCGGAATTGCCCGGGCGTTTTCGCTCGATCGCGCTGATCGCGCTGATCCTGGTCGCCGAAGCGGCGCTGTGCGCCTTCGCTGTGGTGCCGGCGCCCTACAATATCGCCCTGATGTTCCTCAATGGCCTGCCGCTGGGCATGGTGTGGGGCTTGGTCTTCGGCTTCCTGGAAGGCCGGCGGACGTCGGAAATCCTGGGCTCGATCCTGTGCGCCAGCTTCATCGTCTCGACCGGCATCGTCCAGTCGGTCGGCCGCTGGCTGTTGCTCAGCCACTACGTTACCGAATTCACCATGCCGGCCGTGGTCGGCGGGGTCTTCCTGCCCTTGCTGCTGCTGTGCTTGTGGGGTCTGAACCAGCTGCCGCCGCCCAATGCCGCCGACGTCGCCGCCCGTGTCGAGCGTGGGCCCATGGACGGCAAGGCGCGCGCCGAGCTGTTCGCCCATTATGCGCCGGGCTTGATCGTGCTGATCGCCGTCTATGTGGCGCTGACCGTCATGCGCGACTTCCGCGACAACTTCGCCACCGAGATCTGGCAGAGCGTCGGATTGGGCGGCCAGGCCGACGTCTATGCCCTGGCGGACCTGCCTGTCGGTGGCGCCGTGCTGCTGGCCATGGCCACGCTGGCCCTGTTCCGCAATAACCGGCCGGCCCTGATCGCCAATCTCGGCCTGATCGGCATCGGCCTGCTGGTTACGGCCGGCATTTCGATCGCCTACGGCCTGCACCTGGTCAATGCCCTGACCTGGATGATCGGCCTGGGGGCGGGGCTCTATCTCGCCTATACGCCCTATAACGCCTTGCTGTTCGACCGCCTGGTCGCGGCGACCGGCAAGATCGGCACGGCGGGTTTCCTGATCTATATCGCCGATTCCAGCGGCTATACCGGGTCGGTGGTCCTGCTGCTGCTGAAGAACTTCGCGGCCGTCAGCCTGCCCTGGGTCACCTTCCTGATGGGAGCCAGTGTCTTCACCGGTGTCGGCGGTCTGGCCTGCCTCGGCTTTGCCGGTGTCTACCTGTGGCGCAAACTTAAAGCCTAAGTCTTAGAGTTCTTGATGTTTCAATTGAATACCGTGGCGCCGACGGCGCTTCACCTGGTCGATCTCGACGGCCGGATCGTCATCCTCGACCTCGATACCCTGGCCGGTCTTAGTCTTGAGGGCCGCGATGCGGTGTCGGGCCAAAGACGTCCGGACGTAAGCGTGGCGCCCGGTGACACCATCGCCAAGGCGGATGCCATCGACACTGCCTGGCGATTGACGCTGAGTTCAGGCCAGGTCCTGACGGTGCCGCAGGCGCGTCTGTTCGCTCATCTCAACCCGGAGCCCTGGGGCGTGGCGGCCGAGCCGTGGACGGCCGCGCAAGCCCATGATTGGCCGGTCCATGACTATGCGCGTTTTCATAGCGATGACGACACCCGGCGCCAAGCCCTGCGGCAACTGGCGGTGCGCGGCTTCGTGCGGCTCAGCGGTGCGCCGGCGACGCCGGGCGAGATCGAGACCCTGGTTGCGGCCTTCGGCTGCGTGCGCGAGACCAATTACGGCCGCCTGTTCGATGTGCGCACCAAGCGCGACGTCACCAACCTGGCCGATACGGCCCTGGCCCTGGCGCCGCATACCGACAATCCCTACCGCCTGGCCCCGCCCGAAATCCAGGTCCTGCATTGCCTCAGTGCGGCGGGCCACGGCGGGCAAAGCCTGCTGGTCGACGGCGCCGCGGTGATCGCCGCGCTCAAGGCCCGGGCGCCCAGCGACTACCATCTGCTCTGCAACACGCCGGTGCGCTTTGCCTGGAGCGACGGCGAGACCTTCCTTGAAGCGACGGCGCCGGTGATCACGCTGAATGCCGACGGCAGGCTTGAGCGCCTGCGCTACAATCCGCGCTCGATGCAGCAGGTGGGCACGGACGATGACGCCGTGCGCGCGGCGTGGCGCGATGCCTGGGCGCACCTGGGGCGCCTGTTGGCGCAGCCGGCGTTTGCCGTGACCTTTGACATGGTCGCCGGCGACATGGTGCTGATGGACAATCGCCGCGTCCTGCATGGCCGCACGGCGTTCGACGCGACGGGCGAGGTGGTCCGCCACCTGCAAGGCGGCTATGCCGATATGGACGGCGTCTATTCGACCTTGCGCCGGCTGACGCAAATCCATGTCGAGCGCGAACTCGACGCGCTGGAAGCCCTGTTCGAAAGCGATGTCCTGTCGGAAAGCTATGGCGAGGACATCAGCATCCGCGACCATATGCTGCAATCGGCGGAAGGCGCCGTGGCGCGGCGACAAGGCGGCGAACTGGTCGCGGCGGCCCTGGTGCACGATATCGGCTGGGGCATGGGAGGCGCCCACGAGGCGACGGCGGCGGCGATGCTGGCGCCGCGGCTGGGCGAGGGGGTGGCGTCGCTTATCCGCAACCATGTCGACGCCAAGCGCTATCTGGTCGCGGTGCGGCCGGACTATGCTGAACGCTTGTCGGCGGCCTCGGTGCAGACCTTGAAACAGCAGGGCGGCCCGATGACGCCGGACGCGTGCCGGGCCTTCGAGGTCCTGCCGGATTTCGAACTCTGCCTGGAACTGCGCTATCTCGACGAGGGCGGCAAGGCCCTGAGCCGTCCGGTCAGCCGGTTTGCCGACTACCGGCCACTATTGCGGTCGCTGATGATCCGGCAGGCGCTTGTGGGTTGAGGCTGTCCGTCAGGACAGCGTGCCCGAAACGACCAGGGCCAGCAGCCCCGAGGCCATGATCGCGCTGGTCAGCAGGCAAACGATCGGCACGGCCAGGTTGGGGCGCGAGCGGCGGATCTTGGCGGTAGGCGGGGTTTGCGCGGTCTCGAACAACTGACGTCGGTCCTCACTGGGTGTCGCTTCGCCCACATGCGGGAAACGCCCAGCCATAGGGCGGGGCGCGAGGCACACGGGGTCGAATTATGTATATTTTTACCATCTCACAAACTTGAGATAATGGCAATCAGATTTGGCGAATTTTGTTTATTGAATGGCAGCGTTGACTTTATGGTTAAATAGAAATGAACGCGAATAAATACGGTTTACACTAAATTTACCAATAGTGAGGATTTGCGTCGAGATTTCCGGAAGCATTTACCTATCGAGTCTTGGCGCGCGGGTCGATATAGCTATCGAACCCGCGCTCGCCGCCTCGATCAGGTCCAGTGAAAGATCGCTTCGGCGGCCGGGCCCACATGGCCATTTGCGTTGGCGGCAATGAGTTGCAGCCGGGTAACCGTTTCCGCGGACCGCCGCTCGAGCGCCTCGATGAAATAGGCGTCGCCGTGGATGCGGCCCTGCCATTGCCGGCTGCCGTCGCCGTGCAGGCTGACAATGTCGTAGACGCCGTCGTCGCCGCGCCAGGTCAGCCGCAGCGCGGCCGATTGCCCGTCCGCGGACACCCGGCCGGCGTCGATCGAGACGGTTTGCAGTCGCGGCATGTGGCGATCGGCCTGGGCGGCGCCAAGCCGGAGCTGGCCGATATTGACGCGGTAGGGATGCACGGACGCGGGCGCCTTGACGCCCAGCGCAATGACCGCCAGGCGGCGGCCCGCAAAAGCCGCCAGGGCATGAGTCCAATGGCTCCAGGTCCCACTCGCGGGGTGTTCGACGGCAATCCATTGGGTCTGGTCCGGCGTCTCCGCGAAGGTCAGGCCTACGCTAAGCTGGCCGACGACGGCCGGGTTGGCATTTAACACCAGGCCGATTTCGGTATCCGACTCGATCAGGACGTCGGTCTTGAACAGCCGGACCTCGCCGGCCAGCGGCGCCCCGGCCGGCCCCGTGATCTTGAGCGAGGTCCCACCGTCGAAAGCCGTCTGGTAGTCATAGTCGACGATCAGCGATGCGGCGTCGGACCCGTTCAGCGGGCGCGTCCACCAGACCCAGGTCGGCAAGACGTCCTGGCAGCCGAGATTGAACCAGCCGGCGTCGGAAACGCTGACGCCGTTCTTCCAGAAGCGATCGCCTTCGCCGGTATTGAAAGCCGTGACAAAGGGCAGGGCGCCGATCGCCGAGCGCTCGGCGATGAAATTGGCGACGCCATAGCTGATCGGCAGGCGCATCTGGTCGGTCGGACGGACCGCCGGCGTTTCGTAGTCGGTATAGATTTTGTGCACATTGGCGGCGCCGTAGATCGCCAACTGATCGACGCTCGGCGCATTGTCCATGGCGGGATTGCCCGTCTGGCCGGACCAGAAGCGTTGGTGCAGCCCATACCAGGCGTTGCGGCGGCGGCCGGGCGCGGCAAAGGCTGCGACTTCGTCGCGTTCCGCGGCCGACAGGTCGTCTTTCGCCTGCAGGGTGTTGAGGCGCGCATTGCGCATCTTGCGCAGCCCGTCGTCGACGCTGTAGATCGACAGGCTGCCATTGGCCGGCCCGCCATTGGGCGTCACGACCGTCGGCCCCATCAGGCCGAGATAGCCCGGGCCGGGATAGAGCTGCATGCCGTAATAGACGGCGCCGATGCCGGGGAAGTCGGGCGTATTGGCGGCGGACGGCAGGGCGGCGAGCGCCGGTCCCGAGCAGCAGCCGTGGGTGAGGCCGTAATTGCTCCAACCCTGGTCGAGCATCATCGAATTGGCGCGCGGCTCGGCGGGCCCGCGCGGGCGGCCATCGGCGTGCGGCGGCCCCGGCCAGATGGCGGCGATATCGGTGTAGCCGTTATAGTACTGGATATAAAAGTCGCTGAAGCCCTGTTGCGCGGCGGTCTGCTTCATGGCTTCGATCAGGTCGTGAACCTCGCGGGCTTCGGGCTCGCCGAACGACTCGAAATTGACGAAATAGCCGTCGAAGCCGAAATAGCGCGCCAGCTTGACCAGCTTGTCGGCCACCGCCTCTCGGCTGAGGTCCGAACCGTCGAACATGCGCTTGTCTGGTTGGAACACGGTACCGAGACACAGCGCGCCGTTGCGGTGGGCGGCGTCGGTCAGGGCGGGGTTGGGGATCAGGCCTGTGCTGTTCCAGCCGACGACGACGTCCAGGTATTGCCAGGACCGCTCGACGTGAACGACGCGCGGCGTCTTCGTGGCGTAGCGCATCCGGTTCAGATCGTCGCCACCGTCCAGAGCCAGGTAGGCCGCGACCAGGGTGCCGCCCTGCACGTCAGGCGACAGGCGCGGATGGGCCTGGGTTGCGGCGCGCGGCGCAATGCGCGGGGCGCGGGGCACGCTTGAGCGGAAGAAGCGGGCGTCGGGGTCCTGCTCGGGGTCGTAGGCCTTGAAGACCTCCCAGACGTCGCCGTGACCGCTTAAGGGATAGGCTGGCTTTCCGCTGGCCGCTGCGTCGCGGGCGGAAGCGGGCGTAAAGCCCGGCGCGACCAGGGCGAAGGCGGCGGTCGCGGTGCCGAGGCAAAGGAGATGGCGGCGGCTGAAGGATTTTTCGGACATCGGACCCACGTGGCGAGAGCTGATCAAACGCATGGAAAGCTTGCCGCCATTAGCCCAAAATATAACCAATACTTATGGGTTATCTGGGATCGATTTAGCGGTATACTTCCGCAGAGCACACTGCGAGACATGGTATTTGTTTTATTGACGCTGTCTAGCTTTTATATATACAAAAGATTTTACAGGTACCAATTGGGCTTACTTTGGTCTCATGAATGCTTGTCCAAGGTCTTGACCTGCGGGCAAGCCGTGACAAGGAGCGAACATGTCGGGCAAGCGGGTTGAATGGTCGCGGAGGCGCTGGCTGAAAAGCGCTGTGGGCCTTGGGGCATTGACGCTGCCGGCGATGTCTAACGCGGTTTTGGCCAACCCGACCGCCGACACCCGCACGCCCGTCGAGCTCGACCACGATTGGCTGGCCGCGACAAAGGCCTATGCGCCGGAGCGCCGGCGCCTGCTCGACATCGCCAAGCCGTCGGGCGGGCCGTTCCACCCCGACTGGCAGTCCCTGGAAGGCTACAAGGTGCCGCAGTGGTATGCCGACGCCAAGTTCGGCATCTTCATCCATTGGGGGGTGTTTTCGCTGCCGGCCTTCGGCAGCGAATGGTACTCGCGCAACATGTATGTCGAGGGCAGTCCGGAATTTACCCACCACGTCAAGACCTACGGCCCGCAGACGGCGTTCGGCTACAAGGACTTCATCCCGATGTTCAAGGCCGAGCACTTCGCGCCCGACACCTGGATGGAGCTGTTCGCGGCGGCCGGCGCCCGCTACGTCGTGCCGGTGGCCGAGCATCACGACGGCTTTTCGCTGTATGACAGCCATCTGTCCGACTTCACGGCCGTCAAGATGGGCCCGCGCCGTGACCTGCTGGGCGAAATTGCCAAAAGCGCCCGGGCCAAGGGCTTGCATTTCGCCCTGTCCTCGCACCGCGCCGAACACGACTGGTTCTTCGACCAGGGCCGCAAATTCCCCTCCGACGTTTCGGATCCGAAGAATGCCGGGCTTTACGGGCCCGCCCAGACGCGCCTGTCGGGCGCCGACGACAACGACCTGTTCGGCGACTACACCTACGTCTCCCAGGCCTGGCTCGACGACTGGCTGGCGCGCCAGGTCGAACTGGTCGAGCGCTACGATCCCGATCTCGTCTATTTCGACTGGTGGATCGGCCAACCCGATTTCCGCAATACCCTGCCGAAGTTCCTGGCCTGGTACTATAACCGCGCCGCCAGGACCGGCGGATCGGCGATCGTCAATTACAAGCTCGGCGAATTCGCCCCGGGCTCAGGCGTGCTCGACATCGAGCGCGGCCAGGCGCCGGGCATCCGCGCCGACGTCTGGCAGACCTGCACCTCGATCAGCGACACCTCGTGGGGCTATATCGAAAACGATACCTACAAGAGCCCCGAGCAACTGGTCCACCTGCTGATCGACGTCGTCTCCAAGAACGGCAACCTGTTGCTGAACATCGGCCCGCGCGCCGACGGCCATATCCCGGATGCGGCGCGCGACACCTTCCTGCGCATGGGCGCCTGGCTGAAAACCAACGGGGAAGCCATCTACGGTTCGCGGCCCTGGCACGTCTTCGGCGAGGGACCGACCGAGACGGCCAACGGCACCTTCTCGGAAAGCCACGCCAAGCCCTATACGGCGCAGGATTTCCGGTTTACCGTCAATAACGGTCATCTCTACGCCTTGCAGATGGCCTGGCCCGACAGCGGTTCGGCCACTATTATCTCGATCGGCAAGGACCGGCCCGTGAAAGCCATGTCTCTCCTCGGCCATGACGGTCCCGTGACCTTCCATCAGGACGATCGCGGCCTGACGTTTGCGCCGCCGGCCGGGGCGCCGCGCGACCTGGCCTATGTCTATCGCATCGAGCTCTGAGGCGATTACGCACGCGATGACCAAACCCGTCCAATCCGTGGCGATCATCGGCGGGGGCACCGCCGGCTGGATGGCGGCCGCGGCCCTGGCCCGGCAATTGCCCAAGACCATGGCCCTGACCCTGGTCGAGTCGGACGCCATCGGCACCATCGGCGTCGGCGAGGCAACGATCCCGGCGATCCGCCGCTTCAACCAGATCCTCGGTATCGACGAGGCCGAGTTTCTCAAGGCAACCGGCGGCACGTTCAAGCTCGGCATCGAATTCGTCGACTGGGGCGGCTTGGGCCAAAGCTACACCCACGCCTTCGGCATGACCGGCGGGCGGCCGGAGCTGCGTCCGACGCACCAGTACTGGCTGCGGATGAAGGCCGAGGGTGGGGCGCCGGATTTTGACGATCTGTCGCTGGCGGCGACCGCGGCGCATGCCAACCGGTTTGCGCATGCGCGTGGGGCGGGCGCCGATCCGCGCGCGCCGGACTTGACCTATGCCTACCATTTCGACGCCAGCCTCTATGCGCGCTACCTGCGCGGCCTGGCCGAACGCGCCGGCGTGACGCGGTTCGAAGGCAGGATCGCCACAGTCAGCCTTGATCCGGACAGTGGCGACATCTCAGGCGTCCATCTCGACGACGGCCGCACCGTCACCGCCGACCTGTTCATCGACTGCTCGGGCATGCGCGCGCTGCTGCTGGGTGACGCTTTGGGCGAACCCTATGAGGATTGGTCCGAGTACTTGATCTGCGACCGCGCCGTGGCCATGCCGTGCAGCCCCGGGCCGGTGCTTTACAACTATACGCGCGCCAAGGCCTGCGCGGCCGGCTGGCAGTGGCGCATCCCGCTGCAGCACCGCTTCGGCAACGGCTATGTCTATGCCAGCGCCCATATCAGCGACGACGACGCGGCCGCCGACCTCATCGCAAACCTCGAGGGCACAGCCCTCGATGCGCCGCGCTTTATCGCGTTCACGCCCGGCAAGCGCCGGCGCACCTGGGTCAAGAACTGTGTCGCGCTCGGCCTGTCGTCGGGGTTCCTCGAGCCGCTGGAATCGACCTCGATTCACCTGATCCACATGGGCATTCGCCGGTTGCTCAGCCTGTTCCCGGCGCGCGGCGTCACCGAGCCGCTCATACGCGCCTATAACCAGCAGTCGGACATGGAGTTGCGGGCCATCCGCGACTTCATCATCGCCCACTACAAGGTGACGGACCGCGAAGACACGCCCTTCTGGCGCTACGTCAAGCATATGCCCGTTCCGGACTCCCTGCGCGAACGGCTTGAGCTGTTCTCCAGTGGCGGCCTGTTCTTCTGGGACCGCGACGAATGCTTCACCGAGGCCAGCTGGGTCCAGGTCCTGATCGGGCAGAAGCTGGTCATCGCAGGTCACGACATGCTGGTCGACCAGCCGTCGCGCGCCTGGGTCGCCGATTATCTCGAAAAGATCGCCGCCTTCCACAAGGACGCGTGCCGCCGCATGCCGAGCCACGCCGAATTCATCGCCGGCTACTGCCGGGCGGAAAGTGCGGCCTCATGATCGTCTGCGACGACTTCGTCTTTTTGCACCTGCACAAGTCCGGCGGCACCTTCATCAACCAGTTGATGCTACGGTGCCTGCCCAATGCCCGCATGGTGGGCTATCACTTGCCTTACACCCAGTTGCCGGAGACGTACCGCCCGCTGCCGGTGCTGGGCGTCGTGCGCAATCCCTGGGCCTATTACGTCTCGTGGTTCCACTTCCAGAGCGGCCAAGCGCAGCCGAACCCGCTGTACCTGATCTGCAGCGACGAGGGGCGCCTGGGTTTCGCCGAGACGATCCATAACCTGGTCGCGCTCGAAGGCGATGCCAGGCGTCTTGAGGCCCTGACAGATGCCGTGCCGGACCATTTCGTCAATCACGGACTGAACCTGACCAAAAGCGGCGTAGCCTCACTTGCCGGCAGCGGGCTGGGCTTCTACAGCTTTCTCTACAATCGCTTGTTCACCGGGGCGGCCGACCTGACCCTGATCCACGTCGAAAACCTCCGGCCCGAATTGCGCGCCTTCCTCAAGGCAAGGCTGCGCACGCCAAGTCCCGAGGCGGACCACTTCATCACCGCCGCGCCCATGCTGAACACCACGACGCATGGCCCGCACCGCGGCTATTATCCGCCGGCCTTGCGCGATCTCGTCGCGCGCCTGGACGACCCGATCATCGCGCGTCACGGCTATCGGTTCTAACGACGCTCAATTTCTTTTGGAGACTCGATCATGAAACTTTTGCGCTTCGGCCCGGTGGGCCAGGAAAAGCCCGGACTGCTCGACGGTGACGGCCGGATTCGCGACCTGTCCGGCATCATCGACGACATAGCCGGGCCCGTTCTCTCGGATGAGGGACTGGCGCAGCTTGGAGGTCTCGATCCAACGTCGCTGCCACTGGCGCCGGAAGGCGTGCGCTACGGTCCCTGCGTCGGACGGGTCGGCAAGTTCATCTGCATCGGCCTGAACTATGCCGACCATGCCGCCGAATCCAACCTGGCGGTGCCGGACGAGCCGGTCATCTTCATGAAGGCGACCTCGGCCATCGTCGGTCCGAACGACGACGTGTTGCAGCCGCGCGGTTCGACCAAGCTCGACTGGGAGGTCGAACTCGGGCTGGTCATCGGCAAGAAGGCGTCCTATGTCAGCGAAGCCGATGCGCTGGACTACGTCGCGGGTTTCTGTACGATCAACGACATTTCCGAGCGCAACTTCCAGATCGAACGGAGCGGAACGTGGGACAAGGGCAAGGGGTGCGACACCTTCGGCCCGATCGGCCCGTGGCTGGTGACCCGCGACGAGGCCGGCGACATCGCCGACCTGCATATGTGGCTGGAGGTCAACGGCAAGCGTTTTCAAAACGGCTCGACCAAGACGATGGTGTTCAAGCCGGCTTTCCTGGTCTCTTACGTATCGCAGTTCATGAGCCTGCACCCGGGCGACGTTATCTCAACCGGTACCCCGCCGGGCGTGGGCATGGGACAGAAGCCGGATCCGATCTGGCTCAAGCCCGGCGACGTGATGGAGTTGGGAATCCAGGGCCTCGGCACACAAAGGCAGACGGTCGGTTCGGTCTGACAACCTCCGGCCCGCTCTAAATATAACCCATCGCTTCGAGCCGTTGCCGCAGCGGTTCGAGCTGGGCCGCATAGCGCTTCCAGGCGCCGATCCCTTCGCGGTTGATCGGTTTGCGCACCTGGAGCGCGCTGGCCGTGGTCACCGCGCCCTTGGACTCGTGCGGGCTGAGGCAGGCCTGCTCGAAGGGCAGGCCGCAGGCGTCGAGCAGCCGGCGGATCTGCGTGTCCGGGTCGTCGATCAGCGCTTCCAGCGAGACCTGGATGAAGCCGTCGCCCAGCACCTGTTTCCAGTGCGCCATGGTTTCGCGGAAGTGATGATAGTGGTCGGCCAGGTCGGGCAGGGTATAGGACCAGCCGTGCGCCCCTTTGGCGAAGACGCGCTTATAGGCGCCGAACAGGGCGTCCATCGGATTGCGGTCGAGGCCGATGATCAGGGCGTCGGGAAAGGCCAGGCGCAGCAGGCCGACATATTCGTAATTGTCCGGCCGCTTGTCGATCGTATAGGCGCTGCCGTCGCTGAGATAGGCGGTCTCGTGCGTATAGGCCTCGGCCAGCGCCAGGTAATCGATGCCCCGCGTGGCGGCGATGATCTCGGGGCTGAAGATGCCCGGCGCGTCGGGCTTGGCCAGGCGCCGGGCCGCGATGGCGAAGCTGTTGACCTCGCCGATTGCCTGGACCTGGCTGTGCGAGACCAGGATGCGCTCGACGAGCGTCGTGCCCGAACGCGGCAGGCCGACGATGAAGATGCGACGGGGGCCGCTGCGCGGGCGCGTATCGTCGCCCGTGAAGCGATCGGGCCCGAAATGCTGTTTCAGGGCGGCGACGAGGGCGCCCTCCTTTTCCGAGGTCCAGGTCTCCATCGACTTGCCGACGCGGGCGCCGTGCTCCAGGCAGTCCCAGGCATTCGCCGTGTCGCCGATATCGTCATATTCCTTGAACAGGGCATAGCCGACGCGGCAGGCCTCGGCGCTGGTCCGGCAGGGAAAGGCTTCGAGCTTTTGGATATGGTTGGCGTCGGCGGACCAGCGCTTCAGGTGGGCCAGGCTGTGATAGGCGGCGACCGCCTGGTCGCGCGACAGCGAGATGACGGTGTTCTGGGCGGCCTCGGCGCCGGGGATATCGCCGTTGAACTGGCGCACATTGCCGATGATCGACCAGGCGTCGGCGTTCCTGGGATCGAGCGCGACGGCACGCTCGGCCAGCGGCAGGGCTTCGGCCGGCAGACCGGCATGGCTGAGCGCCAGGCCGGCGAGGAAACAATCCCTGGCGTCCGTGATACCCAGGGCAACCGCGGCGCGCACGGTGGCCACGGCGTCGGCGGGATGGCCGAGGCAGATCAATGGCTCGGCGCGCAGGATCAGCATGTGGACCTGGGCCGGTGAACCGGGGTCGGCGCGATCGGCGGCTTCCTTGAAGGCGCGCTCCGAGGTCTCGAAGTCCTTTATGGCGTTCGACGCCGTGCCCAGGATGAACCAGGCGTCCCACAGGGTGGGATCGATCGCCACGGCCTGGCGCGCCGCGCCGGCGGCTGAGGCCATGTCACGGCGATGCAGGGCCTCGCGGGCCTTATGGAGCGCGAAGGGCTCTGCTGCCATCACTTTGCCGCGTAGGTGGCGTTGAAGTCGACCGGCTCCAGGAAGAAGGCGGGGAAGCGGCCGCGCGTGATCAAGCCCTCGACCGCTTCGCGCGCGTAAGGATAGAGCATCTCCGCGCAGATGACGTGCATGATGCGATGCCGCTGGGCTTCGTCGTAGCCGGTGATGGTGAAGATGCCGCTTTGCACGACTTCGACCATGAAGGCGGTCTGGCCAACGGAGCGGGTGACGACGGTCACGGTCAGGTTGACTTCGTAGAGGCTGTCGCTCAGCGCGTCGGTGGTGATCTTGAGGTCGACGGTTCTTTCGGGCTTCCATTCCTGCGAGAACGCCGCGGCGCCGCCCGGCGCCTGGAACGAGGCGTCCTTGAGATAGACCTGGCGGATCTTGAATTCGTTGGCCATAAATTTTCCTAAGCGGTGAGGGGGCCGTCGAGGTCGAACACGACCTCGCCGGGCTGGACATAGTCCATGATGAGGTGGACGCGCGCAACGTCGCCGCCATTGGTCACCGCATGGATGCGGCGATTATTGATCTCCCACATCTCGCCTTCGCCCATATGAAAGCGCGTCTCGCCGACGCGGAAGATCGTCTGCGGGCTCGTGATGATGGGCACGTGGATGCGGTGGCAGCGTTTCAGCGAATAGCCGTCGTCGACGTGCTGGGTGATTTCGGTACCGGGCCCCAGGCGGGTCAGCAGGGCGCGGATGAAATAGCCTGGGCCATGCTTCTCCGCGACGGTGCGCTGGCGCAGGCTCTGCAGGTAGAAGGAGCGGATATGCTGCATGAAGGGGGCGAGCATCGGCTCGAACAGCTGGAACGACGGATGGACCGTCGGATCGGTATGGCGAAAGTCGGCATCGGCGATGAGCTTGAGCGTCTGCGTGCTGGTATGGGCGTCGAAGACCTTCTGGCGGCTCGGATCGGCCTGCCAGACCGCGTCATCGAGGCCGAGAATCGTTGTCCTCAGGGCCGACACGTCGAAGCTTCCCAGTTTCACGACATCGTTGGCGAAATGCACCGAATTCTCCCGAGCGTCTCACGCTTTTTCATACACACGGCCGCCGCGGGCGAACCCAGATATTTCGATTGATCTTGCTTGGTCTTGTTTTGGTATATTAAATTTTGGCCGCTCAGCGACAAAATTGTCACATATCCTATTTGAAAACATATTTATTCATAAAAAGTGCCAAAAATCCATCACGCTTTTGGTGAGGGTGCGCAGACCGTTGTCATAACATTGTAAATTCTGGTTTTTCCGCACTTGAGTCCGCCTGTTCTCTCAGTTTTCAAACCTGAAATATCACTGTTTTTACGACGGGATAGCGCTACCAAGCCGAATTGGGCCGCATTGGGCCGCCCAAGTCAATTTGACGAAGTCGAAATTTCAAATATAGAATTCATTTCACCAATGACCAAAAGGTAATCTTAGGTCGTAAATTGGTATTATGTGGCGGTGCGATAAAGTTGCCTTTGTCGGCCTGGGCTCGGGAGAAGAACTATGAGAGTTAAGCGGTACGCATTAATTACGACGGCCCTGACGGGGATCATGGCCGCCACCTCTGTTGCGGCGCAAACCGCCGATACCTCCCCGACGAATGCGACGGCCAAGGCCAGTGAGCCCGCCGCCCAGGAAGTCGTCGTGGTCGGTATCCGCAAGAGCCTGCAAAAGTCGCTTCAAGTCAAACGCAATGCCGACGCCCAGATGGACGTCATCACCGCGGAAGACGTGGCCAAGTTCCCCGATACCAATGTCGCCGAAGCGCTGTCGCGCCTGCCGGGCGTCACCATCGACCACTCCGACGGGGGTGAAGGCAACAAGGTCGCCATTTTCGGCATCGACTCGCGTCTGATCCTGACCGAAATGAACGGCAATCCGCTGGCCACCTCGACGGTCGGCGTCGCCGACCCGAATTCGGGCCGCAGCTTCAACTTCACCAACCTGGCGCCGGAACTGATCGGCGACGTCGAGGTCTACAAGTCGACCGAAGCCCGCCTCGATGAAGGCGGCGTCGGTGGCACGATCAACCTGAATACGCGCAAGCCGCTGGACCTGGCGCCGAACACCCTGTCGCTGTCGCTGGACTACAACGACAACCTGCGCACCAAGTCGGACGCGCCGCGCGGCGCCCTGTTCTACAGCTGGCGCAACGAAAACCACACCTTCGGCTTCCAGGCCCTGGTCGCCTACAACAAGCTGGAACTGGGCGGGACCTCGGTCAGCATTCCCAACAACTATGAAACGGCTTGCGCCTCGATCTTGAACTGGGGTGGCTGTACCACGACCAACGGCGTGACGACGTTCACCGATCCGTCCAAGCTGCCGAAAGTGACCAGCGGTCCGGCCCTGACACCGACCACCCTGGTGCCGACCAATATCGACTCCGGTTCGTTCGTCCAGACCGAAGAGCGCACCACCTTCGAAGCGACCGCCCAATGGAAGCCGCTCGACAACCTCGAATTCAACCTGCTGGGCTACTATGTCGAGGGCAACGACTCGTCCTATTCGCAAGCGATGCTGAGCGATGTCGGCGCGAACTGGGATGATTCCAACGGCTACCTGGCGACCGATTCCCACGGCAACCAGAACTTCCCGACCACCTATACCTCGGTGACGACCAACGGGCAGGGTGTGACCGGCGGCACGATGTCCCACATCACCGAACGCCTGGACATGCAGTATAACCGCCAGGAACTCGACACGCGCTCCTATGACTTCAATGCCAAGTGGCGTCCGGGCGCGTGGACCATCGTCTTCGACGCCGGCGAGACCAAGGCGACGGGCGGCACCAATCCGCAGTACTATCTCAGCTTCTACGGCCATACGTCCGCGGTCTGGTCCCTGTCGGACGATTCGTCCTACCTGAAGACCGCCGATCCGCTGACCGATCCGAACCTCTTCACCTCGCGGGCCACCGGCCAGCAAGCGGGCTTCGTCAAGACCGCCGTGTCGACGGACGATATCAAGTTCCTCAAGGCCGACTTCACGCGTGATGTGGATTGGTTCAACTGGGTCAACAAGGTCCAGTTCGGCGTGCGCTGGGAAGACCACCTGAACAAGGACTTCGCCCACTTCTACAATACCAATGTCGGGCAGGTCGGCACCCTGGCCGCCTTCGGCTACCAGACGACCTCGCCGTCCCTGGTTTCGGGCCTCGGCGCCGGCGGCGACCTCGACTCCTATGTCTACCTGACCCAGCAAGCCATGGAAGCCTACTCGATCGCCAACCGCAATCCGGGCAAGTCGGGCAACAGCACGACCGGCGACTTTAACGACACCGGCGACGGCTGGCACACCGACGAAAAGGACGGCGCGCTCTATGCCGAGGCGAACTTCCGCCATGGCCAGTTCCACGGCGACGTCGGCGTTCGCTACGTCACGACCGAGAACGAGCAAACTTACTTCTCGTCGCAGAACTACTATCCGTGGATCCAGGATTTCGTGCACATCGAGAAGAAGTACAGCGATGTCCTTCCCTCGGCCAACGTGATCTATGACATCAACGACACCCAGGACCTGCGCTTCAACGTCGGCAAGGTCATGGCGCGTCCGGACTTTGCCGAGGAATCCGGCGAAACGGACTACAACATCCAGACCCGTACCGGCAGCGGCGGCAACCCGAACCTCGGGCCTTACCGCGCCACCAACTACGGCATCTCGTATGAAAACTACTTCGCGCCGAACAGCATCTTCAGCGTCGACCTGTTCTATCGCGATATCTCCCAGTACACGGTCTATGCCAACGTCCTGACCTCGATCACGCTGCCGCCGGCCACCCTGGCCTATTGTAACCAGGGCGTCGCCAACGGGGGCATCCCCGCCTGTCCGGGCACGACCAGCCCCGTCGATATCCTGATGAACACGCCGTACAACGGCGCCAATGCCTCGGTTAAGGGCATTTCGGTCAGCTATATCGGCGAAATCAAGTGGGGCTTCGGCATCCAGGCCAACGTCACCTACCTCGACCAGAACTACGGTTCGTTCAACACCTCCGAAGAGGTCACGGGCATCCAGGGTTCGGCGACCGGCAGCACGCCGGTAACGACCACGGACGCCAACCTCAGCGAAAAGGTGCCGCTCCCCTACCTCTCCAAGTGGAGCTACACCATCGCGCCGTACTACGAAAAGGGCGCCTGGCAGGCGCACCTGTCCTACACCTGGCGCAGCAAGTACAACCAGACGACCAATGCCGCTGAAACCAACGGCACGCCTGAGACCTTCACGGCGGCCTTCGGCCAGCTCGACGGCTCGGTCACCTACATCATCAACAAGCAGGTGCAGATCATTGCGTCGGCGACCAACATTCTCGATCCGCTGGTCAAGCCGGTTACGCAACAAGGCCTGCCGCTGGGCTGGTCCAAGTACGGGACCCGCGTCAGCGTCGGCCTGACCTACAAGTTCAACTAACTGACGACACACTCCGGCGCCTCCCCGCCGGAGACCTTGTCGGGGTATTGCTTTTATCCCAGGGCAATACCCCGATCTTTATGTCTCGATGGGAGATGCGAGGCCTGACCCCTGCATCTCCGACATTCGGCGCACCTGAGACAAACGGCGGCGAACGCAATGGTCCTGTCCTCCCTATAGGGCCGCAAACTGCGCCGCCGTACTTTTTTGCGAAACGCATATCGACCTGTCTTGCTACAGGCTTTCCCGCTAAATGGGCCCTAATCGACGTCTGCAACCCATTGGAGGGATGATGCGCTTCGGCTTGGTACTTTCCGCTTTGTCGGTCCTGGTTTTTGGCGGGGCCGCGGCCGCCGCTGAACCCTCGCTTATTCCGATGCCGGCCCGCATCACGCCGGCTGCCGGGCATTTCACCGTCGGCAACGGCACGGCGCTGTGCGCCACCGGGGATGCCGTCCGCACGGCCGGTCAACTGCGCGCGCTGGTCAAGACGCTGCGCGGCCTCGATCTTCAGGCCTCCGGTTGCACCCGGCCACATATCACGCTGACCCTGGCCAAGGACGCCGGGGGCGGCAATCCGGAAGGCTATAGCCTCAAGGTTTCACGCGCCGGCATAACCATCTCCGCATCCTCCGAAGCCGGCCTCTATTACGGCGCCATGACCCTGGCCCAATTGCTGTCGCCGGACGATCGCCTGGGCGCGCCCGTCGCCCTGGACGACATGACCATCGAGGATGCCCCGCGCTTCGGCTGGCGCGGCCTGATGCTCGACCCCGCCCGCCATTTCCTGCCCGTCGCCGACGTCAAGACGATCATCGACCAGATGGGCCAGCACAAGCTGAACGTCCTGCATATACACCTGACCGACGACCAGGGCTGGCGCATCGAGATCAAGCGCTACCCGGACCTGACCAAGGTCGGTGCCTGGCGCACGCCGCCGACCAATGGCGGGCCCGGTAGTGAAACGGAGCGCTACGGTGGCTTCTACACCCAGGACGATATCCGCGGCATCGTCGCCTATGCCGCCGAGCGCCATATCACGGTGGTGCCGGAGCTCGACATGCCGGGCCACGCCCAGGCGGCCGTCGCCGGCCATCCGGCGCTTAGCGTCTCCGGGCAGACGCCCGCCGTGTCCGGCGACTGGGGCGTCAATCCCTATCTCTACAATACCGATGCCGACAGCATAACCTTCGTCGAGAACGTGCTCGACGAGGTCATGGCGCTGTTCCCGTCGACCTATATCCATCTGGGCGGCGACGAGGCCGTCAAGGACCAGTGGCGCGACTCGCCCAAGATCCAGGCGCAGATGAAGGCGCTCGGCATCACCTCCGAAGACGCCATGCAAAGCTGGTTTATGGAACAGATCGGCGAATATCTCTCTGCCCATGGCCGCCGCATGGTCGGTTGGGACGAGATCCTCGACGGCGGCATTCCGCCGTCCGCCACCATCATGTCGTGGCGCGGCAATGCCGGGGCGATCAAGGCGGCACGGCTGAACCACGACGTCGTCGTCTCGACGCTTTATCTCGACAATTTGCAGAGCGCACGCAACGACGAACCGGCCGGGCGGTTGGGCATCCTGCCCCTGGCCTCGGTCTATGATTTCGAGGCCATGCCGACGGTGCTGACCGCCGCCCAATCCCGCCATGTCCTGGGCGCCCAGGTCAATCTGTGGAGCGAATACCTGATGTCGGCGTGGTACGTCGACAACGCCGCCTTCCCGCGCGTCGACGCCGCCGCCGAAGCCTTCTGGTCGCCGGCCGCCGGGAAGAACTGGTCGGGCTTTCTGCAACGTCTTCCCGGGCAACTGGCGCGCTATCGTCGCCAGTCCGTGCACTATAGCGACATGGCCTTTGCCCCGGCCATGGATTACCCGGACGGCCGTGACGCCGCGCTGCAAGCGGGCGGGGCCAAGGTCAGTTTGACCAGCCAGACCGGTTTCGGCGCTATTCGCTATACGACGGACGGCTCCGATCCGACGCCGCAGTCGAGCCTCTATGCGGCGCCGCTGGATCTGAAGCTCGGCACCACGATCAAGGCGACCGTCTATAGCCCATCGGGTGATCCCCTGGCAGCGGAACGCACCTTCCGCTTCGATGCCCCGACACTGCGCACGCGCGCCACGGGTGACCTGACCGCCTGCGGCAGCGGCGATCTCGGCCTGCGCGTCCCGCTGACGCCGGACTCGCCGGCCACCGCGCCGGTCTACGATATCGACATCTTCGACGACTGCTTCGTCTATCCGCAGGCGCGGCTGGACGGCATTGCCGCGATCGAGGTGGACACGGCGCGCCTGTCACGGAACTATGGCCTGGCTCACGACCAGAGCAAGGTGAAGGCCCATGACACCCAGAGCCGCTTCGGGGAACTGGTCGTCCGGCTCGACGATTGCGACAAGGGCCAGGTGCTGGGCCGCGTCGCCCTGGGCGATCCGGCGACCACGCCCGACCAGCAGACCCTGTCGGTTGCCGTCCCGTCCGTCAGCGGCGTCCATTCGGTCTGCATGCTGTTTGCCTCCCCCCTGTCGGGTCCGTTCTTTGCCGTCGGCGATGTGCGGCTCAAGCCTTAAGGAAATCCCATGTTCAGGCGCGTTTGGATCGGCCTTCTGGCCTCGTCGTCGCTGATGGCGTCCGCTCATGCCTGGGGGGCGGCGCCGCAGCTCCTCGATCTTGACGCCGGCTGGCGCGTCCGCATCGCCCCGTCCGACGCCGCGGGCCATCCCGAGGCGGCCGACTGGATGACGGCGGCCGTGCCGGGCGCCGTCCAGACCGACCTGATGGCGCTGAACAAGCTGCCCGATCCCTATCTCGGCGCCAACGAGGCCAAGGTGCAGTGGGTCGGCCTGTCCGACTGGCAGTACCGGAGCGAAATCGACGTGTCGCCGGAAACGCTCGGCCGCGACCATCTCGACCTGGTCTTCGAAGGGCTCGATACCTTCGCCGAGGTCAAGGTCAACGGCCAGAGCGTGCTCAAGGCCGACAACATGTTTCGCACCTGGCGCGTGCCGGTCAAGGGCGTGCTGCATGCCGGCAAGAACACGATCGAGGTCGACCTGGCCTCGCCGCTGAAGACCATGATCCCCAAGGTCGCCGCCATGCCCTATGTCATGCCGGGCGCCTATGATAGCGCCTTCGGCGACGAGCCGCTGGGCCGCAACAGCTCGACCTATGTGCGCAAGGCCGGCTACCAGTACGGTTGGGACTGGGGCCCGCGGGTCGTGGCGCTGGGCATCTGGAAGCCGGTGAAGCTGGAAGCCTATGACAGCGCCCGCCTGGACGATTTCCACATCACCCAGATCCATCTCGACGACCAGATGGCAGCGCTGGACGCCAGCTTCGATATCGTCTCCGACCGCGTCCAGCCGGCCAGCGTGACCGTCGAGGTCGCCGGGCCCGACGGGTCGCACCAGACGATCACGCAAGACGCCGCCCTGTTCGCCGGCACGACGCCGGTCACCGTGCCGTTGCGCATCAACAATCCCAAGCGCTGGTGGCCGGTGGGCTATGGCCGGCCGGACCTCTACACGGTCACCGCCACCGTCCGCCAAGGCGGCGAGGTGATTGGCACCATGACGCGTCATATCGGGCTGCGCACCGCCGAAATCCGCCGCGAGCCCGACCAGTGGGGGCGTAGTTTCGAGCTGGTGATCAATGGCGTGCCCGTCTTCGCCAAGGGCGCCAACATGATCCCGTTCGACGTCTTTCCGGCGCGGGTCACAGCCGCCCAGCAGGATCAGATCCTGCAGTCGGCGGTCGACGCCAACATGAACATCCTGCGCATCTGGGGCGGCGGCACCTACCAGGACGACCACGTCTACGACAAGGCCGACGAACTGGGCCTGATGGTCTGGCAGGACTTCATGTTCGGCGGGGCGATCATCCCCTATGACCGCGATTTCCGCGAAAATACCCGCATCGAGGCCGTCGAGCAGGTCAAGCGCCTGCGCAACCACCCCTCGATCATCCTGTGGGCCGGCAATAACGAAGTCCAGACCGACTGGGAAAATTGGGGCGCCGGCACCGAGGCCGTCAAGGCGACCTTGTCGCCGCAGGAGCGCGACAAGGTCGTCACCGGCATGGTGCGCATGTTCGACCAGGTGCTGCGCGGCGCTGTCGACCAGAATGCGCCCGGCACGCCCTATTGGGCTTCGACGCCGTCGACCGACTATGACGGGCCGGCCGACCAGGATCACGACGGCGACCGCCACTACTGGAGCGTCTGGGGTGGCAAGCCGGTCGAGGAATATCTCAACGTCACGCCGCGCTTCATGAGCGAATACGGCCTGCAATCCTTCCCGGTGATGCAGACGATAAAGGCCTTTGCCGGACCCAACGACATGCAGCCGGAAACCCCGGTCATGCGCGCCCACCAGAAGTACGACAAGGGTAACGGCAACAAGCGCCTGCTGCTCTACATCAACAACAATTACGGCCAGCCCAGGGATTTCGGCAGCTTCGTCTACCTGTCCCAGGTGATGCAGGCCGAGGGCATCGAGCTGGCGGCGTCGCACCTGCGCGCGTCGATGCCGCAGAGCATGGGTTCGATGTACTGGCAGATCAACGACGTCTGGCCGGGCGCCTCGTGGGCCAGCATCGACTGGTTCGGTCGCTGGAAAGCCCTGCAATATCACGCCAAGCGCTTTTACGCGCCGGTCGTCGTCACGGCCCTGCGCAAGGACGGGGTGACGAGCGTCAATCTCGTCTCCGACGAAGGCGCGGCCAAGACCTACGACTATCGCCTTCGGGTCATGGACCTTGACGGCAAGGTGCTGTCGGACACGACACGCAGCGTCACCGTCGCCGCGCGTACCAGCCTTAAGCTTGACGCCTTGGCCGATGCCGACCTGCTGAAGGGCGCGGCAAGCGCTCGCACCTACGTTGTCGCCGACCTGCTCGATCACGGCGCACGCGTTTCGCGGGCGATCGCCTATTTTGAGCCGTCGAAAGCGCTGGCCCTGCGCGATCCGAAGATCCATGCGGATCTGAAGGCGACGGCTGACGGTTATGCCTTGACCCTGAGCGCGGCCACCCTGGCGCGCCAGGTCTGGATCGATTTCGGCGCGATCGATGTCCGCCTATCGGACGACTCCTTCGACCTCCTGCCCGGCGAGCCGATGACGGTGACCTTCACCTCGCCGAAGACGCTGGCGGCACTGAAGAAGGCCCTGGCGGTTCGTTCGCTCTATGGCGCCGCGCAATGAGGTCGCCTGTTGCCTATGCGTTAGGACTGGCGTTGCTGGCTCAGCCGGCAGCGGCCACGACGTCGCCCGTCGCCAAGATGACGACGGACGAAAAGATCGCCCAGTTGCAGGCGGCCGCTCCGGCCATTCCGCGGCTGGGTATCACCGGCTACAACTGGTGGAACGAAGGCCTGCACGGCCTGGCGCGCAACGGTGAGGCCACGGTCTTTCCGCAGGCCATCGGCTTGGCGGCGACCTGGGATCCGGACCTGTTGGGCGCCGTCGGCACCGTGGTCTCGACCGAGGCGCGCGCCGGGTTCAATACCATAGGCAAGGGCAAGGATCACGGCCGGTACCAGGGCCTGACCATCTGGTCGCCCAACATCAATATCTTCCGCGATCCGCGCTGGGGGCGCGGGCAGGAGACCTATGGCGAAGACCCGTATCTTACGGGCACACTGGCCACCGCCTTTGTCGAGGGCTTGCAGGGGCCGGACCCGGCGCATCCGCGCACCATCGCTTCGGTCAAGCACTTCGTCGTGCACTCCGGGCCCGAGGCGGGCCGGCACGGCTTTGATACCGATGTCTCGCCCTACGACCTGGAAGCCACCTATACGCCGGCCTTCCGCCAGGTCATCACCCAGGGCCACGCCCAGTCGCTGATGTGCGCCTACAATGCGCTGCACGGCACGCCGGTCTGCGCCGATGCCGACCTGTTGACCGGCCGACTGCGCCATGACTGGGGCTTTAACGGCTATGTCGTCACCGATTGCGACGCCATCGAGGACATGTACCTGTTCCATGCCTACAAGCCGACGCCGGAAGACAATGCTGCCGCCGCGCTGAAGGCCGGGACGGACCTCAATTGCGGCGTCTACTATCGCTACCTGAAGACCGCGCTGGATAAAAAGCTGGTCACCACAGCCGATATCGACCGCGCCGCCGGCCGGCTGTTTGCGGCCCGGCAGCGCTTGGGCCTCGACGGGACGGGCAGTCCCTATGACACCATCGGCGCCGACCAGATTCATACGCCGCAGGACCGGCAACTGGCTTTGCAGGCGGCGCGCGAGTCGATCGTCCTGTTGACAAACAATGGCGTCCTGCCGTTGAAGACCCAGGCGAAGATCGCAGTCATCGGCCCCAATGCCGACACGCTCGAAGTGCTGGAAGCCAATTACCATGGCACGCCAATCGATCCGGTGACGCCTTTGTCCGGTTTGCGCAAGGCTTACGCTTCAACGACCTATGCCCAGGGCTCGACCATCGCCGAAGGCGTGGCCATTCCCATTCCGGAAACGGCGCTCAGCACGGGCACGCAGCCAGGTCTGAAGGGGGAGTATTTCGCCAATGCCGACTTCTCGGGCACGCCGGTGTTGACGCGCACCGATCGCACGGTGAATCTCGATCTCTACAATGCCGCACCCGTGAAAGGCCTGGAAAAAGGACCCTACAGCATCCGCTGGAGCGGCAATCTGGTGCCGCCGGCGCCCGGCGACTATGTGCTCAGCCTCTATACCGAGCGCTGCTGGGAGTGTGACAATCGCCACGATCAAGTGACCCTGTTGATCGACGGCAAGCCGGTCGTCGCCGACAGCGGCGATGGCAAGGCCTTGAGCGCCACCGTGCATTTCGACGATACCCGTCCGCACGCCGTTCGCCTCGACTTCGCCCACACGGGTGGGGACTGGGGCGTGCGCCTGCAATGGCAGGCCCCGGCGGACGCCCAGCGCGCCGAGGCCGTGGCCGCCGCCAGGGACGCCGACGCCATCGTCGCCTTTGTCGGCCTGTCGCCCGATGTCGAAGGCGAGGAGCTGTCGATCGCGGTGCCGGGCTTCGACCGCGGCGACCGCACCGACCTGGCCCTGCCGGCGCGGCAACAGGCCCTGCTGGAAGCCTTGAAGGCGACCGGCAAGCCGCTGATCGTCGTCAACCTGTCCGGCGGCGCCGTGGCGCTCGACTGGGCCAAGACGCACGCCGACGCGGTGCTGCAGGCCTGGTACCCCGGCGAGGTCGGCGGGACGGCCATCGCCGACGTGCTCGACGGCGCCTATAATCCGTCCGGCCGCCTGCCGGTCACGGTCTATGCCTCGGTCCAGGACCTGCCGCCGTTTGTCGACTATCGCATGGCCGGGCGCACCTATCGCTATTTCACGGGCATGCCCTTGTTCGGCTTCGGCTATGGCCTGTCCTACACGACGTTCGGCTTCAGCGGGCTGAAGGTTCCGCAAATCGTGAAGGCCGGCGAGACGGTGACGGTCGGCGCCACCGTCACCAATACCGGCACGGTCGAAGGCGATGAGGTCGCCGAGCTCTACCTGACGCCATCCAAAGACCCGCAAGGCCTGCTGCGCTCCCTGGCCGGCACCCGCCGCGTCCACCTGAAGCCCGGCGAAAGCCGCGATGTCACCTTCACCCTGACGCCGCGCATGCTGAGCCAGGTGCAGCGCGACGGCACTCGCCTCCAGACCGACGGGACCTTCGGCGTCTTCGTCGGCGGCGCTCAACCCGGTCAGGCACCGGGTGTCGACGGCGCCCTGAAACTTACCGGCCAAGCCATTTTACCGAGGTAACTCCCATGACCACTCGCAGATCCTTCATCGCCGGCGCCGCGGGCCTTGGTTTGGCAAGCCTCGTGCCGCTGGCCCCGGCCAATGCCGCCACCCGGCGCTTCACGGTCGAGGGCGACCAGTTCATGCTGGACGGCCAGCCGCTGCAGATCCTGGCCGGCGAGCTGCACTATACGCGCATCGCTCGCGCCAATTGGCGCGACCGCCTGAAGAAGCTGAAGTGCCTGGGGCTGAATACGCTGAGCGCCTATATCTTCTGGAACGCCCACGAAACGACGCCCGGGCAATTTGACTTTTCCGGAAATCTCGATGTGGCGGCCTGGCTGGCCATGGCCCAGGAAGAAGGCTTGCACGTCCTGCTGCGCGCCGGTCCCTATGTCTGCGCCGAATGGGACGGCGGCGGCTTTCCGAGCTGGGTGTTTCCGGACGAGAGCGTCAAGGCGCGCACCCTCGATCCCGGCTATATGGACCCGTCCGGCCGCTGGTTGAAGCGCCTGGGCGCCGAGATCGCGCACCTGGAAATCGACAAGGGCGGTCCGATCCTGATGACCCAGGTCGAGAACGAATATGGCTCGTTCGGCGAGGACCACGCCTACATGAACGCGGTACGCGACCAGGTCCGCGCCGCGGGCTTCGACGGTCAGCTCTATACGGTCGATGGCGCGGCGATCATCGAGAAGGGCGCGCTGCCCGACCTGGTCAACGGCTGCAATTTCGGCACTTTCGACAAGGCGCAAAACGAGTTCAAGCGCTTTGCCGAGTTCAAGCCGCACGCGCCGCGCATCTGCACCGAGCTGTGGGGCGGCTGGTTCGACCATTTCGGCGAGATGCATTCGTCCATGCCGATCCCGCCGCTGATGGACAGCTTGAAGTGGATGCTCGACAACACAATTTCGATCAACTTCTACGTGGCACACGGCGGCACCTCGTTCGGTTTCAATGCCGGCGCCAATTTCGACCGCAACAAGCAGGTCTACCAGCCCGATATTTCCAGCTACGACTACGACGCGATCTTCGATGAGGCCGGCCGGCCGACGCCGAAGTTCGAGGCGGCGCTTGCCCTGTTCAAGAATTACCTGCCGGCCGAGCGCTTCGCGCCGCTGCCGGCGCCGGAAAAATCGATCGAGATTCCGCGTTTCCGCCTGACCCAAACGGCCGCGCCCATCTTCGGTCCCGAGGTCAAGGCCGCCCAGCCGCGCACGCTGGAAAAGCTGGGCCAGCCGCACGGCCTGGTGCTGTACCGTCACCGTTTCGAAAAGGCCACGAAGGGCACGCTGCGCTTCGGCGAGGTTCGCGACTATGCCATCGTTTCGGTCGGCGGGCGCAGGATCGGCGTGCTCGACCGTCGCCTCAAGGAAAACGAGATCGCCATTTCGGCCAAGGCCGGCGAGTGGCTGGACGTCCTGGTCGACACCATGGGCCATATCAATTACGGCGAGCGCATCGGCAAGGACCAGAAGGGCTTGATCGGTGACGTCACCGTTGATGGTCACCCGCTTGCCGGCTGGAGCCATCTGGGCCTGCCGCTCGATACCTTGTCGGGCCTGGCTTTCACCGCGGCGACGCCCGAAGGACCGGCCTTCTATCGGGCCACGTTCGAGCTGAAGGACACGGGCTATACCTTCCTCGACATGCGCGGTTGGGGCAAGGGCTATGCCTGGGTCAACGGCCATAATCTCGGCCGCCACTGGTCGGTCGGGCCGCAACGCGCCCTGTTCATTCCGGAAAGCTTCCTGAAGATCGGAACCAATGAAGTCGTGGTCTTCGACCTGGAGCCGGTCGATGACGCCACCGTCGCCTCGGGTCCGAACCAGATCTGGGACCTGCCGGGTCAGGTCAAGGCCTAGGATCATGAACCGTCGGGACGTCCTGATCGGCACCGCGGCCCTGTCCGGCATGGCTTTCTCCGCCCGGGCGGCGACCCCACCATCGGCGCGGCCGCCGCTTGACAAGCGCCGCTATGCCAGCCCGGCGGTCGAGGCGACGATCGTGCGCATGCGCAGCGTCATCAAGGACCCAAAGCTCGCCGCCCTGTTCGAGGCCTGCTATCCGAACACGCTCGACACCACGGTCGAGATGGGCGAGGTCGACGGCAAGCCCGACGCCTTCGTCATTACCGGCGATATCGAAGCCTTGTGGCTGCGCGACTCGTCCGCCCAGGTCTGGCCCTACCTGCCGCTGGCCAAGGACGACGCGGCGTTGCGTCTGTTGTGCCACGGCCTGATCCAGCGCCAGGCGCGCTGCATCCTGATCGATCCCTATGCCAATGCCTTCCTGAAGGATCCGGCGGCGATGACCACGCTGAAGTGGTCGATCGGCGACCTGACGACGATGAAGCCGGGCGTGGCCGAGCGGAAATGGGAGATCGACAGCCTGTGTTATCCGATCCGCCTGGCGCACGGCTATCTTAAGGCGACGGGCGACGCAGCGCCGTTTGACGACACCTGGCGCGCCGCCATGCACACGATCCTTAAGACCTTCCGCGAGCAACAGCGCAAGGACGGTCCGGGCCCCTATGTCTTCCAGCGCAAGGCCGAGGCGCCGACCGAGACCCTGGCGCTCAGCGGCTATGGCAATCCGACGCGAAAGATCGGCCTGATCCATTCCGGTTTTCGTCCGTCTGACGATGCCTGCACGTATCCGTTTCTCATTCCTTCGAACCATTTCGCCGTCGTGTCCCTGCGTCAACTGGCGGCCATGGCCGAGGCAACGGGGCTGGATGCGGCCTTCGCCCATGATTGCCTGGCCCTGGCCGATGAGGTCGCCACAGCCCTCTTGGCGCACGGCCTGATCGACGATGGTAAGGGCGGCAAGATGTGGGCCTATGAGGTCGACGGCTTCGGCAACACGCTGTTCATGGACGACGCCAATATACCGAGCCTCCTGGCCTTGCCCTATCTCGGCGCCATGCCCGCTGCCGATCCGATCTACCAGGCGACGCGAAAAGCCGTGTGGTCCGATCAAAATCCCTACTTCTTCAAGGGCAAGGCCGGCGAGGGCATAGGCGGGCCGCACGAGGGCCTGCGCCTGATCTGGCCGATGTCGCTGATGGCGCGCATCCTGACCAGCTCAGACGATGCTGAAATCCGTGCCTCGCTGGATATCCTGAAATCGACCGACGCCGGCACGGGCCTCATGCACGAGGCCTTCGACCAGGACAATCCGGCCGTGTTCACCCGGACCTGGTTCGCCTGGGCCAACGGCCTGTTCGGCGAAACCCTGCTCGATTTGGCCGCCCGCAAACCCCATTTGCTGAACTGAGAGACCGCCCATGATTTCCCGCCGGGATATGCTGATCTCGACCGCCGCCGTCGCCATTCTGCCAGGGACCGCCTTGGCGGCGCCGGGCACGGGGGACCTCTGCGACTTTGTCGATCCGTTTATCGGCACGGGCGGGCATGGCCATAATTTCCCCGGCGCCACCGTGCCGTTCGGCATGGTGCAGTTGTCGCCGGATACCTCCAATTTCGGCTGGGACTCATGCTCGGGCTATCACCAGCAGGACGGCTCGATCCTGGGCTTCTCGCACACTCACCTGAGCGGCACCGGCTGTCCGGACCTGCTCGACCTGCTGGTCGTGCCGCGCACCGGTCCGGTCGTGCTGGCGCCAGGTACACTCGAAGCGCCGCAAACCGGCTACCGCTCGCGCTATGACCGCAAGACCGAAACGGCGACGCCCGGCTATTACAGCGTCGAGCTGACCGACAGCCGGGTGCACGCCGAGCTGACCGCGACCAAGCGCGCCGGCCTGCATCGCTACACTTTCCCTCAGGGCGAAGCCGGGCACCTGCTGGTCGACTGGCATCACGCCAACCTCAACTGGTGGGACCATCCGCCGGTCGCCCATGTGCAAAACGCCACCTTGCGCCTCGTCGGCAACGACACCTTGGTCGGCGGCCGCCAGGTCTCGCAATGGGCCAAGGGCCGGTGGATATTCTTTGCGCTAAAGCTGTCACGGCCCTTCACCTCGGCGACGATTTACAGCGACGACGCGGCCGTCACCGGCACGGACGCCGCCGGCACGAACCTGAAATGCGCCCTGCACTTCGATGACGCAGGCGCGGAACCGCTACTGGTGCGCGCCAGCGTCTCGGCGGTCGATATCGACGGCGCCCTGAAAAACCTCGAGGCAGATTTGCCCGACTTCGGTTTCGAGCGGGTGAGGGCGGAGGCCCGCGCCGCCTGGGAGCGCGAGCTGCAGCGCGTGCGCATCGAAACCCAGGATGCCACGGCGCGGCGCATCTTCTACACCGCCCACTACCACACGCTGATGGCGCCGACCCTGTTCAACGATGTCGACGGCCGTTACCGCGGCATGGACAACGCCATCCATCAGCTGAAGGCGGGTGAGGAGAACTTCTCGACCTATAGCCTGTGGGACCAGTACCGCGCCTCGCATCCGTTCTTCATCCTGGCCCACGGCGAGCGCGTGCCCAATATCGTCGGCACCCTGGTCCGCATGGGCCAGGAAAGTCCCGCCGGGCCGCCGATCTGGCCGCTACAGGGGCGCGAGACCGACACCATGGTCGGCTACCATTCCGCCGTCGTGCTGGCCGAAGCCTGGCGCAAGGGCGTCAAGGGCATCGACTACAAGGCCGCCTATGCGGTGATGAGGAAGCGCGCCTTCCAGGACAATGTCCACGGCCTCGACTGGTATCGCCGCCTCGGCTACATCCCCGCCGACAAGGTCGACGAGTCCGTGTCGCGGACGCTCGAGTTCGCCTATGACGACTGGGCCGTCTCCAAGCTGGCCGAGGCCGCCGGACAGCACCTGGAAGCCGATGGGCTGAAACAGCGTTCGCGCAACTATCGCAACGTCTTCGACCCCTATATCGGCTTCATGCGCGGCCGCCTGGCCGACGGTGAATGGGTGACGCCCTATTGGCCGTCGTCGCTGGGTCACAATCAAAAGATCTGGCGCGACTTCACCGAGTCCGACGGCTGGCAGGCGACCTTCCTGAACCAGCACGACATCTATGGCTATATGAGCCTTTTCGGCGGCGAGGCGGCCTTCGAGGCCAAGCTCGACGGCCTGTTTACGGCGTCGTCCGACATGCCCGACGGCACGCTGGCCGACATCTCCGGGCTGATCGGCCAATATGCTCATGGCAATGAGCCCAGCCACCACGTCGCCTATCTCTACGCCTATGCCGGCGCGCCGTGGAAGACCCAGGCCCGCGTGCGCCAGGTCCTGACGACGCTGTACTTCAATGCGCCCGACGGCCTGGCCGGCAATGAGGATTGCGGCCAGATGAGCGCCTGGTACGTGCTGAGCGCCATCGGCTTCTATCCGGTCGATCCGGTCAGCGCGGTCTACGTCCTGGGCTCGCCCCTGTTCGACAAGGCCAGTGTCGATGTCGGCGGCGGCCGGACCTTCGTCGTCGAGGCGCCGGGCAATGGGCCGGACGCGCCCTATATTCAGAGCGCCACGCTGAATGGCAGGCCGTTGACACGGTCATATATGACCCACGCGGAGATCATGCACGGCGGCCATCTTGTGCTACAGATGGGCAAGACACCCAATCCGGCTTTCGGCCGCAACCTCGCCGATCGCCCACCCTCCTTCATCTAAGGTTCCGCCCATGCTGACCGACCGCCGTTCTCTTATTCGTGGCACCGTCGCTGCCGCTTCCCTGGCCGCCGCATCAAGCGTCAAGGCGGCGACCGCATCGGGACCCATCGTCGTCTCGACCTGGGACTTCGGCGTCGCCGCCAACCTGGCCGCTTGGGAGGTCCTCAAAAAGGGTGGCTGGGCGCTCGACGCGGTCGAAGCCGGGGCACGCGTGCCGGAAGTGGATCTCAAGAACCACAGCGTCGGCCGCGCCGGCTATCCGGACCGCGACGGTCACGTCACGCTCGACGCCAGCATCATGGACGAAGCCTATAATTGCGGGGCGGTCGCCGCCCTTGAGCATATCGACCATCCGATCTCGGTGGCGCGTCTGGTCATGGAAAAAACCCCGCACGTCCTGCTGGCCGGCGAAGGCGCCCTGCAATTCGCCCTGTCGCAGGGCTTTACCAAGCAGGACCTGCTGACCCCGGAATCGCGCGCCGCCTGGAAGGAATGGCTGAAAACCGCGCAATACAAGCCCGTGACCAATAGCGAGATGAAGACCTACGGCCAGGCGCCGGGCAGCAAGATGCCGGGCGACAGCCACAACCACGATACGCTGGGCATGCTGGCGCTCGATGTCCAAGGCCGCCTGTCGGGCGCCTGTACCACGAGCGGCATGGCCTGGAAGTTGCGCGGCCGGGTGGGCGACAGCCCGATCATCGGCGCCGGCCTCTATGTCGACGGCGAGATCGGGGGCGCGACCTCGACCGGCGTCGGTGAGGAAGTCATCCGCACCGCCGGCAGCTTCCTGGTCGTCGAGCTGATGCGCCAGGGCCGTTCGCCCCAGCAAGCCTGCGAGGAAGCGGTCATGCGCATCGTGCACCGCCGCCCGGAAGCCTCCAAGACCCTGCAGGTCGGTTTCCTGGCGCTCAGCAAGAGCGGCGAGGTCGGCGCCTATGCCATCCAGCACGGCTTCGTCTATGCCCGCTGTGACACGACGCGCACGGACGCCGTCATTCCCTCGGCAAGCTTCCTGAGCACAAGCTACGGCTGATGCCGGTCGCCTCTGCTTGATACCCAATCTTGCGGGGCTTTAGGGTGACGATTGGAGTATAATATACTACTATGTAGCCTGGCTATTTGTGAGGCAGGCCCATGGCTATGGTGAAAAAGAGCATTTCCGTCACTGACCAGCAAAGCGACTGGATCGCCGGGCAGGTTGCCACGGGCCATTACGGAAACGAAAGTGAAGTTATCCGGGAGCTGATACGCGAGCGGCAAATCCGCGCAAGCGAGACCGACGCCGAGATCGCGGCCATACGTACACGGCTCATCGCCGCCGAACAGCGAACGTCGTCGACCGTTTCGCGGGAGGCTCTTCTGGCTGAAATAAAAGAAGAAATGCGGCGGGATGGCCGGATATAGGCTGAACGATGCCGCCAAAGACGATATAAAACGCATATATCGGCGCGGCGTGATGGCGTTCGGTGAGGCCCAGGCGGATCGCTACTATGCCGCGTTGTTCGACAGGTTCGATATCCTCGCTCAGCGGCCATATTTGTACCCGGCGGTGGATCATATCCGGGACAGCTATCGCAGAAGTGTTTGCGGTGCCGATTCCATCTATTATCGGCTTGTGGATGGCGGCGTAGAGATCATGCGCGTCCTCGGCAGGCAGGATCTTGCTGAATTGGAAAAGCCGTAACTGTCAGGCGAGGGTTCGCCGGAGCGGGTTGCCGCTCCGGCGCTTTGGTATCAGCGCGTCAGAATGCCGACGGCGGCGACGGTGACGATCGGCTTGCCCTGTACGGCGCGCGGCAGTTCCAGGCGCAGGTAACGGCCCTTGTGCGGCGTGGCGAAACGGACCTTCTGGACGGCACGGCTGGCGGCGATATTGGCGAATTCACCGCTGGCGACCGGCTCGCCCCAGGTCTTGCCGTCGTCGCTGACCCAGGCGGTATAGTAGCCCGGCGGGCCCATCTTTTCAGCCGTGGCGACGTCGATCCTCTGCACATTGGCCGGGGTCAGGGTGAAGCCCTTCAGGGTGTAGGGATGCGCCAGGTCGAGGACGATCTCCATCGGCTGGCCGGCCTTGCCGTCCGCGCCGGAGCCATCGAACAGGCCGGGGGCGGCGACGCCATCGGCGGTGACCGTCCACGCGCCGGAAGCGGCGTCGAAGTCGGCCGTCACCACCCCACTGGTCGCGCCGCTCGGCTTGAGGGCCATGGCGCGCACCGTGCCGCCGTCGGCGAGGGCGAACGGCCCGTCATAGGCCATAGCGTGCGCGTCGGGCGCTGAGCCGTCGAGCGTATAGACGATATGCTGGCCGGGGCCCGCCGGCTTCAGCGTCACCTGGCCGTTGCGGTCGCGGTTGATGGACGGCTCATCGACGAGGTCGGGCAGCAGATGCAGGCTGAACTCCGACAGCACGGGCGAGGCGGCCGCCTTGGTGAAGCGCAGGCGAACGGCGTGCGCCGTCACCGGCGCGTCGAGGCGGATGACGCGTTGCGGGCCGATGCAGGTATGGCGCGAGACGGTCTGCCATTGACCGTCCTGCTCCACGTCGATCTCGTAGTCGTCGACGCGCACGCCGAACGGCAGGGCTTCGCGCAGGCGGATCAGGTCGAAGCGCACCGGATGGCGGAAGGTGAACTGCAGCCAGGCGCCGGCGCAATCGCTCGTCTTCGCCGCCCAGAAGCCGTCGGCGGCCAGGACTTTCTCAGGCCCGTGCGCGGCCGAGAAGCGGCTGCTGGCGGTCACGACCGCGTCCGTGGCCAGGTTTTCGGCATAGGCCTTGTCGAGAATGGTGCGAAACGCCGCCAGGTTCTTCACGTCGCTGTCGGGAATGCGGCCGGTCCGGTTGGGCGGCACATTCAGCAGCAGGTTGCTGCCGCGGCCCACCGAATGGAGATAGAGGTCGAGCAGGTTGGCCGGCGAGCGCACCTTGTCATCCTCATCGGCGTGCCAGAACCAGCCCGGGCGGATCGAGACGTCGGTTTCCGCCGGGTTCCACAGGTCGCCGCCGCGAATGCCGCTATTGCCCTTTTCCGGCGTGTAGGGGGTTTCGTCCATGGTCGGCCAGCACGGGTCGCCGGCGACGCCGTTCTCATTGCCGACCCAGCGGATATCCATGTGGGCGTCGGCAAACATGACGGCGTCGGGCTGCAGCCGGCGCACGGTCTCGCGGACGCGGTCCCACTGGTAATAGGTTTCGCCGTCGATATGGCGGGTCTCGCGCGCCCCGCCGTAATAGCCGTCGCCACCGTTGGCGCCGTCGAACCAGACCTCGTAGATCTTGCCGTACTGGGTCAGCAACTCATTGAGCAGGTTGAAGTAATAGTCGATATAGCCGGCGCGGCCGTATTCGGGGTGGTTACGGTCCCACGGCGACAGATAGACGCCGAACTTGACGCCGTGACGGGCGCAGGCCTGGGAAATATCGCGGACGATGTCGCCCTTGCCGCCCTGGAACGGGCTGTTCTTGATGCTGTGCTCGGTATAGCGGCTGGGCCACAGGCAAAAGCCGTCATGGTGCTTGGCGGTCAGGATCAACTGCTTCAGGCCGCCGGCCTTGCAGGCGGTGACGATCTGGTCGGCGTCGAAATCGGTCGGGTTGAAAATCTTGGGATCCTCATCGCCCAGACCCCATTCGCGGTCGGTGAAGGTGTTCACCGTGAAGTGCAGAAATCCGTAGGTTTCCATCTTGTGCCAGGCCAGCTGACGCGGCGTCGGGGTGGCGCCGAAGGGCGCGGGCGCGCTCGCCGTCCCAGCCAGGGCTGTCACAGGCAGAACCGCCGCCATCGTGCCGCCACCGGCCAAAGCAAGCAGGGTCCGTCGGGAAGGAGGGGTATTCTGCATGGGAAACCTCTTGAGGGGATTGGATGTCAGGCGGTGAGCTTCAACGGTTCATCGGCGTGGGCGCCGATGAAGGTGCCTTTGAGCGTGAGGGTCTTGTCGAGCCAGACGATATCGGCGCGGTGTCCGGCGACGAGCGTGCCGCGTTCGGCGTCGAGGCCCAGGAAGCGGGCCGGGGCGGAGGCCGCCATCAGCGCGGCTTCGGGCAGGCTGCGGCCGACCTCGCGCACCACATGGCGCACGGCGGTGGCCATGTCGAGATCCGAGCCGGCCAGCGTGCCGTTGTCATCGACGCAGACGCCGTTCTCGACGTGGATGCGCTTGCCGTTGAGCATGAAGGTCTTCTGCTTGGACCCGACGGTCGGCATGGCGTCGGTGACCAGCATGAAGCGCTCGATCGGCCGGGTGCGCAGGGCGATGCGCAGCACCGTCCAGTCGACGTGACGGCCGTCGGCAATCAGCCCGCAATACGCCGTCTGGTCCTCAAGGGCGGCGCCGACCACGCCCGGCGCCCGGTGGGTCATCGGCGACATGGCATTGAACAGGTGGGTGAAACTGGTCACGCCGGCCTTCAGCGCGGCCACCGTCGTCTCGTAGGTGGCGTTGGTATGGCCCGCCGCGATCAGCACGCCCGCGTCGCGCAGTTCGGAGATATCCGCCGGCGTGCAGTTCTCCGGCGCCAGGGTCACCAGGGTGCGGCCGCGCTTTAAGCTCTTCAGCAAGGCCTTTGAGTCGGCATCGAGCGTGCGGAACATGGCGGGGTTGTGGATACCCTTGCGGTCCTTGCTGATGAACGGCCCCTCGATATGGATGCCGAGCACGCCCGGCACGCCTTGCTCGATCGCCTGCTCGGTGGCGCGCATGGCGGCATCGATGACCTCGATCTCGTCGCTGATCAGGGTCGGCAGGTAGCCCGTCGTGCCGTAGGTGCGGTGCGCCCGGCCGATGGCGGCGATGCCCTCCACGGAGGTATCGTCATTGAACAGGACGCCGCCCCCGCCATTGACCTGGGTGTCGATGAAGCCCGGCAGCAGGTAGCCGCCGGCGACATCGATGACCTGCCCGCCGATGCGGTCGGATACCGGGCCGGTCTCGATGGCGGTGATGGTCTCGCCGTCACACGTCAGCGTGCCTGAGACGAGGCCGTCCGGCGTGACGATCTGGGCGTTGACGAAGGTTACAGTCATATCAAACGGTCCTGGTCACCTTGTTGAGGTGCGGCGGGGTGTCGGGGTTGAGGCCACGCGCCAGGGACAGGGCATTGGCCAGGCGGTAGAAGCTCTGGATCAGCAGGATCGGCTCCAGCGCCGGGGCGGTAGTCAGGCTGGGCAGGTGGACGGCGCCTTCCAAGGGGCCGGCCGCATCGGCCAGCAGGACCGCGGCGCCGCGTTCGGTGAACTCGGCGGCGACTTCGCGCACGCCTTCACCGGCGGTGTCGACGGTGGCCAAGGCCAGGACGGGGAAGCCGTCGCCGACGATGGCCATGGGGCCGTGGCGGACCTCGGCGGAGGAAAAGGCCTCGGCGTGCAGGGCGCAGGTTTCCTTGAGCTTCAGTGCGGCTTCCTGGGCGACGGCCAGGCCATAGCCGCGGCCGATGACGAACAGGTTGCGCGCCTCGGTCAGCACCGGCAGCGCCGGGGTCCAGTCGAGCGCGAAGGCCTTTTCCAGCTGTTCGGGCAGGGCGTCGAGCGCAGCGGTCAAGGCCTCGTCACCGGCCCAGGCGGCGGCGATGGCGGCCAGGCCCGCCATGGAGGCGATATAGGACTTGGTGGCGGCGACGGACTTTTCCGGGCCGGCGCGCAGCGGCAGCAGGGTATCGGCCAACTCGGCGAGCGGGCTGGTCTCGTCATTGACCAGCGCGACGATATGGGCGCCGGCCTTCTTGTGGGCTTCGACGGCGGTCAGCAGGTCCGGCGAGCGGCCCGACTGCGAGATGGCGATGCAAAGGCTGTCCTCGGCGACGACCGGGGCGGCGTAGATCGACGACACCGACAGGGCCGCCGACGAGGTCGGCACGCCCAGCAGGGTCTCGATCAGGTACTTGCCGAAGGTGGCGGCGTGGTCGGACGAGCCGCGCGCGCAGGTGGTTACCGAGCGCGGCGGGGTGGCGCGCAAGTGCGCGGCCAGGCTGGCTAGGGGTGCTTTGTTCTGGTCGAGGAAGCGGCGCACGGCCGAGGCGCCTTCGGCGGCCTCGGCGTACATCAGCGTCGTGCTCGGATCGATGACGGCGGCCTTTTCGGGCGCAAGAAGAGAGGAGGGCATGACAGGTCCTGAAAGGGTCGTATTGTGTTGAATAAAAGGACGTTCTTCCCAAAAAAACGCACAATGGCGATATGGCGCGTAAAGCCGCGCTCTAGCTGATATCGTTCAGTTCGGCGATGACGTCATAGGCGTCGCCGCGGTAAAAGGATTGGGTGAATTCGGCGGCGCGGCCGTCCTGCAGGAAGCCGCGGCGTTCGATGAACAGGCCCGCCTCGCCGGGCTTGATGCCCAGGCGTTCGGCTTGCTCGGCGGTGAAGTTGACGGCGCGCAGGCGCTGCAGGGCGCGCACCGGGCGATGGTCGGTTTCTTCCAGTGCCTTGTAGAGCGAGGCGCCGACGGCTTCTTCCGACGGCAGGCAGTAGCCGGGGATGGTCGAGTGTTCGAGCGCCATGGTGACGCCGTCAGCATAACGGATGCGCTGGAAACGGTAGACGAGGGCGCCGGGCGACAGACCCAAGGACAGCGATTCTTCCGGCGTGACGGCGCCCGAGGTCCGCGACACCCATTCCGAATGCGGCTTGCGGCCGCGCGAGATCATGTCTTCCGAGAAGGACGACAGCTTGGAGAAGCTCTTTTCAACGCGGCTGGCGACGAAGGTGCCGGCGCCGCGGCGGCGCGTCAGCAGCCCTTCCGCGACCAGGCCTTCGATCGCCTTGCGCACGGTGATGCGCGAGACTTCCAGATCCTCGGCCAGGTTACGCTCGGGCGGAATGGCGTCATCCTCGAGCAGGACCTTCTTGTTGATGGCGTTGCGCAACGCCTTCTGCACCTGCAGATAGAGCGGCGAAGCATCCTTCTGGGTCGAAAAGCCGATGATTTCGGAAAACCGCATCTCGCGGTGCTTCAGGACTTGGTTCATGACGTTTTCCTGCCTGTGATTAGGCCGTGGCGCGCTGTATGAGATTGATATTGTGCCGAAGCGCGCGGACGGCGTTCGGGTCGGTCAAGCGTTGGGTGGGACGGATAAAGCCGAGCTCGACCGGTTTGCCGGGCGCGACGGGGCTTTCCGCGCCGCATGAGGCGTGAATGGCGCGCACGCCGCTCTTGTGGACAAGTTCGGCGACATTGGTCGCGGAGATGCCGCTGCCGGCCAGGATTTCAACACGTCCATCGGCCGCCTGCACCAGCGCCCTGATGTTGGCGACGCCCCGCGCCGCGGTGACGGCGCCCCCGGAGGTGAGGATGGCGTCGATGCCCAGTCCCACGGCGAAGGCCAAGGCGTCGAGCGGAGCGCTGACCAGGTCGAAGGCGCGGTGCAAGGTGACGCGCAGGCCCGCGTTCTTGGCCACGCCGACAAGGCGGGACAGGGCGGACTCATCGAGCTCGCCTGACGCCAGGTTGGCGCCGATGACGACGCCTTCCAGGCCATGCTGGCGGACGCAGTCGATGTCGTAACACATCAGGTCGACCTCTCGGGCCGAATAGACGAAGTCGCCTTGTCGCGGGCGGATCATCGCCCGTACCGGCACATCCACCCTGGCCGCCGCGCTCATCAGGCCCGCCGACGGCGTCAGCCCGCCAAGGGCCAGGGCCGAGCACAGCTCGACGCGATCGGCGCCGGCCACGATGGCGGCATCCAGGCCGGCCAGCGCGTCAACGCAGATTTCGAGCGTCATGGCGGTGCTCAATGCTGCGCCTCCCCGTGATAGGCCGGGTTGGCGACGATCAGCGCGCCATGCACCGCGTCGTGCAGCGGTGTCGCCAGGACCGCGTCGGTCCAGGGCGCCATCCAGGGACGGATAGGGCCCGACAGGCCGCCCAGCAGGCACACCTTGGGCGCGCCCAGGCGTCGCAGCTTGTCGATATAGATGCCGAGATCGTGCGCGGTCTGCTCGGCGATGCCGACGGCGACCGGGTCGCCCTTTCCGGCGAAATCCATGACCAGCGGGGCCAATTCACCATAGTCGCGCGGCAGGGCCGTATCGACCCATTCGACGATGTTCGCCGGCGTGCCGCCGAAGCGCGCCATCACCGCCCGGGTGAAGTCGGTCGCCGGCAGCAGGTCGTCGTGGCCCCGCAGCGCCGCCCGGATCGCTTCGCGGCCGAGATTGGCCGAAGAGCCGTTGTCGCAGACTTCGAATCCCCAGCCGCCGACGACATGGCCCTGGCCCTTGATCCACGCATAGGAGGCGCTGCCCGTGCCGCAGATCACGATGCCGCCGTCGCCGCCGTCAAAGGCGCCCAGGCACGCCGCGTGGGCGTCGGTGCAGACGGCCGCCTGGCCGAAGCGCGGTCCCTCTTCGATCGTTCGCCGCACGTCGAGATCGTTGACGACGCCGGCCAATCCCAGGCCGATCGCCGTCGCCGGAAAGATGTCGCGGCCGAGCCCCGCCTGGGCGAGCGCCTGGTCGATGGCGTCGAGCATATTGCTCCACGCCTGGCGCAGACCCAGCCGGATGTTGGCCGCCCCGCCGACGCCCGAGCCCAGCACGTGGCCTGTGGCGTCGGTTAGCTGCAACCGGCACTTGGTTCCGCCGCCGTCGACGCCGATAATGTAGGAAGGGCTGAAAATCTCAGGCATTAGACAGGACTCACCGAGCTTTGACGCGCGCGGCCGGCAAAGACGCCGAACAGCAGGATGTAGAGATAGGCCGGCACCATCAGGGCCATGAAGACCAGCTGGAAGCCGTACTGTTCCTTGAGATGGGCGAAGAGCTGCGGCAGGACGGCGCCGCCGATGATGCCCATGACCAGGAAGGCCGCGCCGAACTCGGTCAGCTTGCCCAGCCCGCGGATGCCCAGCGGGAAGATGGCGGGCCACATCATGGCGTTGGCAAAGCCCAGCGCCCAGACGAAGGCGACGGACGTATAGCCCTTGGTCATGAAGGCGCCGATGCTGAGCAAGATACCGAGCACCGCCGAAAACGTCAGGTACCGGGCCTGGCTGATCAGGCGCGGCACGCAGATCAGGCCGCAGATATAGCCCGCCAGCATGCCGATCATGGTGTAGGAGGTGAAGTACTTGGTCACGCTGAGCGGCAGATGAAAGCCGTTGCCATAGGTGCCGACTGCGTCGCCGGCCATGACCTCGACGCCGACATAGAAGAAGATGGCCAGAAAGCCGAACAGCATCTGCGGGATGGCGGCGCTGACGCTCTTGCCGCTACCGGGATTGGCGTCCTCGCTGATATTGGGCAGGGGCGACTTGTAGACGACGAAGGCGATAAGGGCGAGGAAGGCGCCCATGATCAGGTAGGGCAGGTGGATACGGTCGGCGAAACCGTTCAGCAGCATTTCGCGCGCGGCCGGGCTTGCGGCCGCGTCGACCTGGGCCTGCATCTGGTCGATGCCCTTGAGCACCAGGGTGCCGAAGAAGAAACCGGCGCCGGCGCCGGCCAGCTTGTTGAAGATGCCGAGCAGGGCGATGCGCTGGGCGCCCGATTCGATGGGGCCCAGCACCGAGATATAGGGGTTGGACGCGGTCTGCAGCAGCGACAGGCCGGCGCCGATGAGGAACAGCGAAACCAGGGTCGGCGGGAACATCCGCATCGAGGCGAACTGGCCGAAGCCGGCGGCGCCGATGGCCATGGCCAGGAGGCCCAGCGCCATGCCCTGCTTCATGCCGATCCTGCGCAGGATAAAGGCCGACGGCAAGGCCAGGAAGAAATAGGACAGATAGAAGACCGAGGGGACCAGGAAGGCTTCGACATCGCTCAGCGAGAAGGCCACTTTGGAAAAGGTAATCAGCGGCCCGTTCAGCCAGGTCACAAAGCCGAAGATGGCAAACAGCAGGCAGAACAGAAAGACCGCGCCCCAGGGGGTCTTGGCGGGTGGCTCTGCGCTGGAAGGACCCGTGGGCATGCTTAGCCTCGAACTTTGGTAATGACCAATATATGATGTTTCAGATACAAAAACAATTTTATTGGTGCATGTCCAGGGAAATATCGCCGGCATGGTATTTTCGGCACAAGGTGGCCGCGGCCCGGACCGGTCGTTAGGGCGGCCCTTAGGGCGCGTCTATTGGCCAGGTGCCAAACACATGAAAAGTCGTTGCAATATATCAAGAACCTACACAAAGAATATGCGCCCCGACCACTTGCGCCATGACAGGTATGCCGTCATATCGGCCCAGGATAGAGGCACCTGAAGGGCCATTTGACGCCCGTTCACCGCGAAAATACTCCAAGTGGTCTTGCTCCATGTGTATCTCAAGACCCCGGGCCTGCCGTCTAAAAGGGCGGCCCGCCGGTCGCGCCGAATCGAATGGTCTCGTCTCATGCCCGCTGGATGCGTGTCGGCGTGGGCCGGCGATCCCTATATAGCATGAATTGGGCGGCCCATGTGTGAATCTGTCCGCGGGCGCGTCGTGGCCCCGTCACGCTCTGGGGCCTGGGCGAGCGGATCAGACGATGTCGCTGAGTTCCGACATAAGGTCGTAGGCGTCACCGCGATAATAGGATTGGGTGAATTCCGCGGGCCGTCCGTCGGCCAGGAAGCCGCGCCGCTCGATCAACAGGCCGGGCGATCCGGCCGGGATGTCGAGCAGTCGTGCCTGCTGGGCGGTAAAGGCCACCGCTCTCAGCCGTTGCAGGGCGCGCACCGGCCGGGTGCCGGAGGCTTCCAAAGCGGCGTAAAGCGAGGCGTCGACCGATTCCAGCGAGGGCAGGCAGTTGGCGGGAACGGTCGAGTAGTCGAGGCCCATGGAGGTGCCGTCGGCGAAACGCATGCGATTATAGCGATAGACGGTCGTGCCTGGAGACAGGCCGAGCGACAAGGCTTCCTCAGGATTCACGGTGCCGGCCGTCTTGGATATCCACTTGCTGCTCGGCACGCGGCCGCGAGAGAGCATATCCTCCGTGAAAGAGGTCATCTTCGAATAGCTCTTTTCGACGCGCGTGGCGACGAATGTACCTGCACCGCGGCGCCGGGTGAGCAGGCCTTCATAGACCAGGCCGTCCACTGCCTTGCGCACGGTGATGCGGGAGACGCTGAATTGTTCGGCGAGTTCGCGTTCCGTCGGAATGGCCGAGTCCGGCGCGAGGCGTTTGCTGCTTATGCCTTCGCGCAGCCAGTCTTGCAGTTGCAGGTAGAGGGTCGGGGATTTGCCGCTTTCATCGGAGGCAGGATTTATCGCGTTCATATACGAGAAGAAACTCCGGCGCCCGCGACAGGGCGCCACCATGCCCGGCCAAAATGTATAGGTCAGGTGATATATTGGTATTAAAACTAGAGTACAAGTGAAACTTGGCAGATGCAGCACGCCGCGACCTCTTGGGCGGCCATGTCGCCGTCCGGTCGCCGAGAGCCCGGAGGCGAGGTCACCTCGCCGCGGATTCGACGATTTTCGCCAAGTCCGGATGGACGTCAATCTCGTCAAGCGTCAGCACGACCTCGGATATCCAACCCTGGTCGTTACGCGTGCCGAAAACGGTGACGTGGACGCGGTTGCCGGACGGCAGGGTGGCGATACTTTCGATGATCCGGTGGCCGGCCGAATTGATGCGCTCGACATCGGAGACGCTCGTAAAATGGTCTTCGAGCGCCCGCATGACCTTCGCAATCTTGTCGCGGCCAAGCACGGGACGGTCCAGCAGGTTTGAAATCAATATCGCGTCGTCGGTAAGTTCAGGCAGGACGGCAAGGCCATCGACTTGCGGCGGTTGCATGACCGATATCTCCCGGAATGCCGAAGCGGCTGGCCCCAAGCCTGCGCGTAACAATATCAGGTTACCATGCGAACTTGACTCGGAACGCCGATACGCCGGTCGTGGTGCCTGATCGCCATTACCGCGAAAATCGGCACAACCGGGAATTTCCCCATTTTTCAGAGGCATATTTTAACAGCTTGTAAATGGGAGTGGGTTTAAAATACGAACCCTGACCCCCGGTATCATAGTCATTCTCTTAAACGGGTAGTGTTTACCGCCGGCGTCGGACCAGACGCCGGAACGAGACCCTGTCCGCTGTTCGCCCGCTCGTCGCGCCCTGTCCGCTCCAGCCCCCGTCCGTTGATGACTAAGCCCAACCAAAGCCTTGAAGCCCTAGTGGCGGCCCATAACCGGGACGGTGCGACGCGTGCGCCCAAGGCGGTAATCTACGTCTATTCCCAGGACGATCGCGCCTCTGCGTTTATCAAGGCGGTCATGGAACACGACGACCTGACCCGCAACCGCTACTTTTCGCGCCTCAGCGACGCCATCATGGAAGCGCTCGACGTGCCGCCCCAGGTCCTGGTGCTGGACGTCCATGAAACCGACGACCTGTTGCACACCCATCTTGAGCGCGTGCGGACGACGCCGGAGTGCCGCGACACCGCCATCGTCGTCCGCACCCGCGCCCTGAGCGAAACCGACGTGCTGTCGTTCATCTCGCTCGAGGTCAACCATATCGCCCTGGCCCTGAGCCCGACCGCCGCGGTGCTCAAGGAAATCGACCAGTTGCTGGCGTCGCCCAAGCGGCGCTCGCGGATCAGCAACGTCGTGGCCGTGCTGGGCACGCGCGTCGGTTCAAGGCTGTCGGCCGAGGCGGAAAGCCCCGTGCCCGGAGCGCTGCTGACCAAGTTCCAACGCCATTATGGTTTCACGCTGCGCACCCACGACGTGCCGCGCCTGGGCGGTTGCGCGACCTGGGGCTTTATCCCGGTCAGCAATGACAAGGTGGCCATTTTCAGCGTCCACGTCACCGCCAACACCTTGAGCGCCCGTCGCCAGGCCAAGCGTGCCAACGCCTTGCTGATGTCACACGGCTTTGACACCGCGTCGCCGGCCGCTGCGGTCAATCATCTTCGCGATCATCTGGCGCCCTACCTGCTTCCGGCAGAGACGGTCCAGGCGTCGTACCTGGTCTATGACCGACAGTCGCGGCAAGCGACCTTCGCCGGCGGCCAAGGCGCCATTCGCGTGCCCCAGGGAGGGCGTGCCGTGGCGGTGCCGGCGACCGGCGTGGCCATCTCGGCGCAGGCCCAGGCAGATATGCGTGAGGCGCCGCTGGACCTGCGCGCCGGCGGCAGCCTGGTCCTGCCGGTCCAGACGGCCGCGACCGACCTGGTGAACGGTAATAACGGGCTCGATTTGCGCCGCGACACGGCCTGGCTGGCCGTCGATTTCCTTTCCGCCGAGTCCGGTCCGGACGGCGCCCTGCCCGGGACCCAGCATGAAACAGCTTAGAAACGCCGATATCGACAGCCTGTGCGACCGGCACGCGCGCTTTTGCCGCGGCCTGCCCGGCGGCGCCCGCGCCTTGTTCGCCCATTGCGACCTGACGGGCGCGGACCTGTCGCAGCGCATCCTGTCCGGGGCCGATTTTTCCGGGGCGCGGATGGTCGGCGTCAATCTGTCCGAAGCGATCCTCGACCGCGCCATCTTCGCCGGCGCGGACCTGTCCGAAGCCAATCTGCACCGCGCCGCGCTGCGGCATGCCGATTTGCGCGGCGCCAAGCTGGTCCGCGCCAACCTGTCGCTGGTCGACATGGTCGAAGCCGACCTGTCGCCAGGCGGGGCCCCGTTCAGCGGTACGTCCCGCGCCGTCGACGCCACGCGCACCGATCTTTCGGGCGCCAACCTGTCGCGTTGCAAGCTGATGGGGATTCGCGCCAACGAGGCCAATTTCGCCGGCGCCATCCTGGTCGGCAGCAAGTTGACCAATGCCGACCTGCGTACCGCCTCGCTGGCCGGCGCCGACCTGAAGGGCGCCATCGTCGACCAGGTCGAGCTGGACGGCGCCAACCTGACCGATGCGGTCCTGATCGGCGTCAATCTGGGCGCCGCCAGGCTCGGCTCGGCCGACGTCTCTTCGGCCTTGCGGGAACCCGATCCGAAGTCGAGCGAGGGGCGCGCCATCATCGAGCGCATGAGCATTCACGAGACCTGGGTGACGACCGGTGGCCAGGACGGCAAACCGGCCGCCTTCGACGGCGCCGACGTGCGCGTGCTTGTCACCCTGGCCGGCTACGACCTGTCGGCCGTCTCGGCCAAGGGCGCGATTTTCTACGGCCTCGATATGCGGCGCATCAAGCTGGTCGGCTGCAATCTCGAAAACGCCGACCTGCGCCACTGTGACCTGCGCGATGCCGACCTGCGCGGCGCCCGGTTCCGTGGCGCGCGGCTGGACGGCGCCAATCTCGCCAATGCGCGACTTGACGCGCTGAACCTGGGCGGGGGCCGGCTTCTGGAGGTCGATTTCACCGGCGCCTCGTTGCGCGAGACCGTGATGCCGGCGGCGGCCGAGCGCAAAGCTCAAGCCAGCTAGGCGATAATCCCCAGGCGGATGGCGTCGGCTACGGCCTGGGCGCGGTTATTGGCGCCCAGCTTGCGCGTGGCGATCTTGATGAAGGTATTGACCGTATCGGTGGTCAAATCCAGCTTCTGCCCGATCTCCTCGCTGGTCAGGCCGCGTGAGGCCAGTTCCAGGCATTTTTGTTCGTTGGCGTTCAGGCCGACCTGGGCGTTGAAGGCGCGTAGGATCGGCTTGGACATGTCGTCATGCAGCTTTTGCGCGGTCCACTGCAGCACTTCGCGTTCCTGCGGTGAAAACGCCGTGCGGCGCGTGAAGACGGCCAGGCCGTAGCGCACGCCCTGGTCGTTCCAGAAGGAAAACAGGGTACGCGGCGCCAGGGCGTGCAAGTCGCACAATTGCACGACCGGTCGGACGCGCGGCGTCGTCACCTCCTGCGGCGTCAGGTCGAACCACGAGGCATGGGGCGTTTCCGCCGAAACGTGGTCGAATAACGGGTCGGCGCCGTGCAGGCTTTGCGCCTGGTAGGTCCTGACGAGGTCCATCGGCATGTCGGTGGCCAGCACGACGCTCTTGCCCGTTTGGCAGCCGTCGATATCGACGCCGCCGAACAGGTATTGCTCGAAGGGCACGACCTGCCGAAGATGCTCGATGACCGGCAATTGAAAGACCGGATCGACCTTTTTCAAATTGTCCAGTTCGGAGACGGCGAATTCCCGGGCATTCAACAGGCGCGAACGAACATAGGACGGCATGAAGACACTCGTATGCCATTTCTGGCGCCAATAACGGATAGGGTTATAAGGCGGTTCGAATGAAACGCTACCGTTATTTCATCGGCGACATCACGAACATCTTCATGTTCAAGTGACGCGCACTTTCATCCGGCTATATATTACCGTCATTACAGGTCTCGTTCCAAACTGCATTTGCCGTTTTGATCTTGCCAATGTTGCTCGGAAGCTTTGGTGCATGCGAATACCTCCGAAAAATCATACGTGCGCTCACGAAAATTTCAACTTTGAGACGTAACGTCAATTAACACATTTTTCACGCTGACGTCAAAAAACTGACCGCTCGTATACCGGCAACGAGATATTTCGGAGGGTTAAAATGCCTGGCACGGACGCGAAAAAAGATCAGCTGATGACCGTCATCTTCGGCCAGCTCGAATGCCTTCAGGAACTCTCTTTACGGGCGGAAGAGACGGATCTCGCCAAGGACCTTTCAGTCGCCTTCATGAAAGCCCTGGAACGCTATTGCGAGGGCAAGCGCGAAAACCTGGCCACCGCCATGGAGCGCGGAGAGGTGGCGACACCCCAGGGACGGCGCGGACGGTCCAAAAGCCAAGGCGCCAGGCCGGCCAATTCGCTGTCGCCGGCGGTGGAATTCCAGGCGCTCTAATCGCAGGCGGAGAGGGTTATGCCACCGCCGCGGCGGGGCCTGCGATCTCGCCGGCCGTGCACGGTTGCGCAAAATAGAAGCCCTGCAGGGCGCTGCAGCCGGCCAGGCGCAACAACGACGCCTGCGCTTCGTTTTCGACGCCTTCCGCGGTGACCTTCATGTCCAGTCCGTTGGCCAGGAAGACGATGCCTGAAATCAGCACGCCCGCCTTTTGGTCCAGCTCGATGCGATCGACCAGCGACTTGTCGATCTTGATGCGGGAGAATCGGTACTGCTGCAGATAGGCGATGCTGGTATAGCCCGTGCCGAAATCGTCGAGCGCGATGCGGATGCCCATGGCCAGCAACGCCTCGATCACGGCCCTGGCGCGAGCCGGCCGGCCGATCAGGTAGCCTTCGGTGATCTCCAGCTCCAGCCGCTGCGGCGGAAAGCCGGTCTCGCGCAGGACGGCGGCGACACGGCCTTCGAAATTCGGATCGCGAAACTGCGCCGGGGAAACGTTGACACTCAGCTTTATCCCGGGCTTGTCGAGCATGTCCTCGCAGGCGCGCCGCAGCACGAAGGCGCCCAGCGTGTTGATGAGGCCGCTCGATTCGGCGACGGGAACGAAATCCGCTGGACCGATAATACCGTCGGGGCGGCGGGGCCAGCGCAGCAGGGCCTCGACGGCCACGACCTCATGATTTTGGGCGTCGACGATGGGCTGGTAGACGACTTCGAATTCATCGCGGACAATGCCGTCCTTGATGTCGTCCTCTATATCCTGGCGCCGTTCGCGTTCGGCATCGAGATCGCGGGTATAGACCTCGATATTGGCCTTGCCGTTGGCCTTGACGTGGTACATGGCGACATCGGCGCGGCGCAGCAATTCGTCGGCCGAGGTCAGGCCGGGCTCGGAGAAGGCGACGCCGACGCTGGCGCCGACCTGGATCGTGCGATCGCCGATCTGGATCGGATGCTGCAAGCTTTCGAGCAGGGTCGAGGCCAGGGGCCGGGCGACGCTTTGGGCGTCATGACGCGTCACGAGCAAGGCGAACTCGTCGCCGCCCAGCCGGCAAAGCAGGGCCCAGTCAGACGCGATGGCCTCGAACTCCCGCGAGACCAGCTTGAGCAGCTTGTCGCCGATTTCGTGGCCGTAGCTGTCGTTCACGTCCTTGAAGCCGTCCAGGTCCAGGAACATGAGCGCGATCGGAGGGCTGTCGCTTCCCGTTTCGAGCGCGTCTTGCAGGCATTGCTTGAGTTCGCGCCGGTTGGCCAGGCCGGTGAGGGAGTCGGTATGGGCCAGCCTTTGGTGGTCGGCATTCAGCTTCTCGAGTTCTTCCTGCTGGCGGCGCAGGGACTTGCTGGAGACGATCAGATCGGCGAAATCCTTGTTGTGCAGCAGGACCATGCGCAAGCTGGCGCAGACGACCAGGGCCAGGTTTATGGCTTCGACGCTGAAGCGGCCCTTCGACGCGCCCAGGAAGAACCAGGCGAACGGAATGACGCTGGTGACGGTGACCAATACCGCCGCCGATTTGAGATTGGTCAGGCAGAAGATGCAGCCCAGCATCGTCACGGCGAGGAAAAAGCAGTCCTGTGCCTGGGCATAGGCGTCGCCGAACGGGAAGATCGCGATGCCCCAGGCGATGAAGCCAAGTGTGAGGACAACGCTGGCGGCGCGGATCGTTTTCAACTGGCGCAAAACGTTGGCGGCGTCGATTTTAACATGTTGCCGCCCATGCCAGTACAGGCCGCGCAGGATACAGACGCAGCACAATCCGGCGGGCAGCAGGATCGTCAAAAACATATGGGTTGACCGTGCGAAGACCACTGAAATGGAAATCGCATTCACCGCCAGGATGAAATAGAGCAGGGGAAGCTGGCGGATGAGCGTCGTGTACTTGGCGTAAAGTAAGTCTTCGTTGCTCGCATCGATGGTGAAGATGTCCAATCCACGTGCCAGCTTTGCGAAAATATTTATCCGGCCGGCGGCTAAGGCTTGGGTCATTGGCACGAAGGTCTTCAATACGCCCCGTGGGCTGCCGGAGAACGTTCAGAATAGCCATTTGGTCTTAGAATACCGTTAAGCCGGGCATGTCTTTTAATCGGCCATTACCTCCTTGAATTCGACCCATAGGCCGTGGGCCGAAATCGTCTCGTCGCGGATACGCAGGGCGTCGAACGGCGCCAGGGCGAAGCCCGCCACCACCTGGGGCGAAAGGACGATAAGCAAGCCGTTGGACACGGTGGCTAGAGCGCTGATCGAGGTGACCTGGGCGCTGGCGTGGCTGCGCCGCGTCATCACGTTGAGGTCGACGACCGGGCGTAGCGGCGTGGCATGGACCGGGACGTCACCGGCAAAGGCCAGCTTTTCGCCCGGCTCCAGCACGAGGGTTTCCCCGCCCATCTCCAAGCGCAGCCGGCCCTCGAGAACCGTCAGGTTGCGGTCGATACCGCTGAACGGCGAAAAGGGCCCGCTGTCGCGCACTTCGGCCATGCTGACCCGCCAATCGAACGCGTCCATGCCGGCGCCTGGTGGAAAGACCGCGACCTCGCGCGTGATCCCGCCGCCGTTCTTCCAGGGCACGGCGACGCGATCGGCGGCGGGGAGAAGGGTGATCAAGCTATGCTCGGCAGATCGAGGCCCTTGTCCCGGGCGCAGGCGATGGCCAGTTCGTAGCCGGCGTCGGCGTGGCGCATGACGCCGCTGGCCGGATCGTTCCACAACACGCGCGCCAGGCGCTTGTCAGCCTCGGCTGAGCCGTCGCAGACGATGACCATGCCGGCGTGCTGCGAATAGCCCATGCCGACCCCGCCGCCGTGGTGCAGGCTGACCCAGGTGGCGCCCGACGCCGTATTGAGCAGGGCGTTGAGCAGGGGCCAGTCGGATACCGCGTCCGACCCGTCGCGCATCGCTTCGGTTTCGCGATTGGGCGAGGCGACCGAGCCCGAGTCGAGATGGTCGCGGCCGATGACCACCGGCGCCTTCAATTCGCCGGTCCTGACCATCTCGTTGAAGGCCAGGCCCAGGCGGTGACGATCGCCCAGGCCCACCCAGCAGATGCGCGCCGGCAGGCCCTGGAACTTGATGCGCGCGCGGGCCATGTCGAGCCAGTTGTGCAGGTGTGTGTTGTCGGGCAGCAATTCCTTGACCTTGGCGTCGGTCTTGTAGATGTCCTCGGGATCGCCCGACAGCGCCACCCAGCGGAACGGGCCGATGCCGCGGCAGAACAGCGGGCGGATATAGGCCGGCACGAAGCCCGGAAAGTCGAAGGCATTTTCCACGCCTTCGTCGAAGGCGACCTGGCGGATATTATTGCCGTAGTCGACGGTCGGCACGCCGGCCTTTTGGAAGTCGAGCATGGCGCGCACGTGCTGGGCCATCGAGGCCTTGGCGGCCTTCGCCACCGCCTTGGGATCGGTTTCGCGCATCTGCATCCACTGCTCGACGGTCCAGCCCGAGGGCAGGTAGCCGTTGACCGGGTCGTGCGCCGAGGTCTGGTCGGTCAAAAGGTCCGGGCGTACGCCGCGACGGAACAACTCCGGTAGCACGTCGGCGGCATTGCCGAGCAGGCCGACCGAGATCGGCTTGTCACTGGTGCGGATCATCTCCAGCGCCTCGTCGATGTCCTTGGCCTGATAGTCGAGGTACTGGGTGCGCAGCCGCATCTCGATGCGTGACGCCTGGCATTCGATGGCCAGACACGAGGCGCCGGCCATGACGGCGGCCAGGGGCTGGGCGCCGCCCATGCCGCCGAGACCGGCGGTCAGCAACCACTTGCCCGAAAGATCGCCGTTGTAATGCTGGCGACCCATCTCGACAAAGGTCTCGTAGGTGCCCTGGACGATGCCCTGGGTGCCGATATAGATCCACGAGCCGGCCGTCATCTGGCCATACATCATCAGGCCCTTGCGATCGAGTTCGTGGAAGTGCTCCCAGGTCGACCAGGCCGGCACCAGGTTGGAATTGGCCAGCAGGACGCGCGGGGCGTTCTCATGCGTCTCAAACACGCCGACCGGCTTGCCCGACTGGATCAACAGGGTCTGGTCGCTGTCCAGTCGCTTCAGCGTCTCGACGATGCGGTCGAAGCTGTTCCAGTCGCGCGCCGCCCGGCCGATGCCGCCATAGACGACCAGCTCTTCCGGGCGTTCGGCGACGTCGGGGTGCAGGTTGTTCATCAGCATGCGCAGCGGCGCCTCGGTCAGCCACGACTTGGCCGAAAGCTGGGTGCCGGTCGCCGGCTTGATGACGCGCGAATTATCGAGACGGGAGGCGCTCATGACGATGACCTTTCGATAAGCACTTTCCGAAAAGTGTGACGCACTTTTCGGATTAAAAAGTGCGTTAAAACAAAAAATTAGAGCGCCGGTCCGATGTAATCGGATCGGAAGACGCTCTGGCGAAGGAGAGGGCGGCTTCGATGACGGTAATGAGGGTGGCGCGCAGACCGGCGGCGCGGTCCGCGACGTAGGGCGAGGGCCAATTGTCGGGACTGGCGACGGCGGGCTCGTCCATATAGCCGTGGCAGGCCAGTTCCATCTGGAGGGCATGCACACCATAGGCCGCGCGGCCATAGTGGCGCGTCGTCCAGCCGCCCTTGAAGCGGCCGTTGACGACGTGGCTCAGCCCGCTGTGCGCGCAGACGTCCGCGACGGCGGCTTCGAGCGCCGCGTCACAGGTCGTGCCCCCATTCGTGCCGATATTGAATTGCGGCAGCTCGCCCTCGAACAGGCGCGGAATATGGGCGCGAATGGAATGGGCGTCGTAAATCACCACGCGCGGATGCTTGGCGCGCAGGCGGGCGATTTCGTGCTCGACCGCCTGGTGATAGGGCCAGAACCACGCGTCAAGGCGCTGCGCGATCTCGGCCGGGTCGGGTTCCTGGCCCGGTTGGTAGAGCGCTTCGCCGTCGAAGGTTTCGGTCGGGCAGAGCCCGGTCGTCGCCTGGCCGGGATAGAGCGAGACGCCAGCCGGATCGCGGTTGACGTCGATCACCGTGCGCGACATCGCTGTGCGCACGGTGGTGGCGCCTATCGCGTGGACAAAATCATAGAGCTGGTCGATCCACCAGTCGGCGTCCTTGCGCGCGAGCCAGGGCGAGACCAACCTGGCCTCGATCTCGGCGGGGATGTCCGTGCCCGTATGCGGGAAGCAGACGACCAGGGGCGCCTCGCCTTGGTGGATCTCAAGACCGTTCATCCGGCGATCCCCGGCAGCGTCATGTCGACCACGCCGGCGAGGATGCCGTTGCGCACCAGGGCAATGGCCTTTTCCATATCGGGGTGGAAATGGCGGTCGTCGCTCAGGTGAGGCACCTCGGCGCGGATGCAGGCGCGGGCGCGTTCCAGGGCGTCCGACGAAGCCAAGGGCGCGTGGAAGTCGCAGCCTTGCGCGGCGGCCAGCAGCTCGATGCCGATGACGGCCGAGGCATTCTCGGCCATGGCCATCAGCCGGCGTGCCCCGTGCGCCGCCATCGACACATGGTCTTCCTGGTTGGCCGAGGTCGGGATCGAATCGACGACGGCCGGATAGGCGCGCTGCTTGTTTTCCGAGACCAGGGCGGCGGCCGTGACTTGCGGGATCATGAAGCCGGAGTTCAGGCCGGGCTTGGGCGTCAAAAACGCCGGCAGGCGTGACAGGGCCGGATCGACCAGCATGGCGATGCGCCGTTCGGCGATCGAGCCGATCTCACAAATCGCCATGGCGATCATGTCGGCGGCAAAGGCGACGGGCTCGGCGTGGAAATTGCCGCCGGACAGGGCCTCATCCGTCTCGGCAAAGATCAGGGGATTGTCGGAGACGCCATTGGCCTCGGTTTCCAGCATCCGCCCGGCCTGGCGCAGCACGTCGAGCACCGCACCCATGACCTGGGGCTGGCAGCGCAGGCAATAGGGGTCCTGGACACGGTCGTCTTCCTTGAGGTGCGAGGCGCGAATGGCCGAACCGGCCATCAAATCGCGCAGAGCATCGGCGGTTTCGATTTGGCCCGGATGCCGCCGCAACATATGGATGCGGTGGTCGAACGGGGCGTCGGAGCCCTTGGCGGCTTCGGTCGACAAGGCGCCGGTGACCAGCGCCGAGCGAAACAGGATCTCGGCTTCGAACAGGCCGGCCAGGGCAAAGGCGGTCGAGAACTGCGTGCCGTTGAGCAGGGCCAGGCCCTCCTTGGGGCCCAGCACCAGGGGCTTGAGGCGGGCGCGCTCCAGCGCTTCAGCCGCCGGCAGGCGGCCGCTATAGGTATCGATCTCGCCATGGCCGATCATCGCCGCCGCCATATGGGCCAGGGGCGCGAGATCCCCCGAAGCGCCGACGGAACCTTGCGCCGGAATGACGGGGGTGAGGCCGCGGTCGAGCATGGCCTCCAGCATCTGCACGACCTCAAGTCTGACGCCGGAGGCGCCGTGGCCGAAGCTGATCAGCTTCAGCGCCATCATCAGGCGTGTGACGGCGATCGGCGTCGCCTCGCCCGTGCCGGCGGCGTGGCTGAGCACGATATTGCGTTGAAGCGTTTCCAGATCTTCCGGCGCAATGCGCGTCGAGGCCAGCTTGCCGAAGCCGGTATTGATGCCGTAGACCGGCTCGCCGCGTGCGAGGATGCGCGTCACGGCCTTCGCACTTTCGGCGACCGTGCCGAGACAGGCCGGGTCCAGCGCCGGCGTGGATCCGCGATAGACTTCGCGCCATTGCTCAAGCGTAACCGTGCCGGGCGTAAGACCAAGCGTTTCAGGCATCGGGGACTCCGTTAAAGACACGTGTTTCCAACGGGTTGAAGCCGATGGGATAGACCAGTTGTTCCGGCCGCTCGACGTTCCAGATCGCCAAATCACACGCCTTGCCGGCGTCCAGCGTGCCGAGGTCGGCCAGCCGGCCGAGCGCCTTGGCCGCATGAAGGGTGACGCCCAGCAGGCAGTCCTCGACCGGCAAACGGAACAGGGTTGCCGCCATGTTCATGACCAGTAGCAAGGACGTCAGGGGCGAGGTGCCGGGATTGCAGTCGGTCGCCAGAGCGATCGGTACGCCCGCGGCGCGCAAGGCGGCGATGGGCGGCAGCTTCGTTTCGCGCGTAAAGTAAAAGGCGCCTGGCAAAAGCGTGGCGACCGTGCCGGATCGCTTCATCGCGGCGATTCCGTCGGTGTCGAGATGTTCGAGATGATCGGCCGACAAAGCGTCGAACTCGGCCGCCAGGGCTGCACCGTGAAGATTCGACAACTGCTCGGCGTGCAGCTTGACGCGCAGGCCGTGGGCGCGGGCGGCCTCGAAGACGCGGCGGGTCTGCTCCCTGGAAAAGCCGATCCCTTCGCAGAAGACATCGACGGCCGAGGCCAGGTTTTCCATGGCGACGGCCGGGATCATCTCGTCGCAGACTTTGTCGATATAGGCGTCGGGGCGGCCGGCGAATTCCGGCGGCAGGGCGTGGGCGCCCAGGAAGGTCGGGATCACGCGTACGCGCCGCGCCTGGCCCAGGGCACGCGCCGCGCGCAGCATCTTCAGTTCGTCATCAAGGCTCAGGCCATAGCCCGACTTGATCTCGACCGTGGCGACGCCTTGCGCCAACAGCGCATCGAGCCGCGGCAGGCCTTCTTGCACAAGCGCGTCCTGAGAGGCGGCGCGGACGGCGGTCATGGTCGAAACGATGCCGCCACCCGACCGGGCAATCTCTTCGTAGGCCGCGCCTTCAAGCCTCAGCCGCCATTCGTGGGCACGGTCGCCGGCGTAGACGAGGTGGGTATGGGCGTCGATCAGGGCGGGGGTAATCAGCCGGCCGCCGACATCGATGACGTCGTCGGCCACGAGGTCCGGCATCCGGGCCTCGGCGCCGGCATAGAGGATACGCCCTTTCGCCGCCGCGACGACGCCGTCGCCGATGACTTCGATGCCATTCGACATCGCCGCCAGCCGGGCATTCCTCCAGAGTCTCTCGCATCGCATGGGCGTGCGCGTCCCGAAATCGTTTTAATATGTCTAGACATATGTTATCGATCAGCCCCAGGCGCATTGCAAGCGGAGAAATCAGCATGTCCGGAAATTCGCCCGCCGAAACATCCTTGTGGTTCGGGCATCTGATGTCCGAAACGGGTTGGCGGTCGCGCGTACGGGTGACAATCGTCGGCGGCCGGATTTCCGAACTCTCCGAAGGCGTTGAGCCGGACGCCCGTGATGAGCGACATGCCATCGGCCTGCCGGGGCTGGCCAACCTGCATAGCCATGCCTTCCAGAGGGCGATGGCCGGCCTGACCGAATGGCGCGCCGAGGTGGCGGACAGCTTCTGGAGTTGGCGCGACGCCATGTATCGCTTCCTCGATCGGCTGGGGCCGGACGAGCTCCAGGCGATCGCCGCCCTGGCCTATATGGAGATGCTCGAGACCGGCTTTACGCGCGTCGGCGAGTTTCATTACGTTCACAACGCGCCTGACGGGCGGTCCTATGACAATCCGGCCGAAATGGCGGCCCGGGTCGTGGCGGCGGCCCGCCAGACCGGCATCGGCATGACGCTGCTGCCCGTCTTCTATGCCCATGCCGATTTCGGCGGCCAGGCGCCGGCGGCGGGGCAGCGCCGGTTCATCACCGATCTCGACGGTTTTGCCCGGCTGCATGAAGCCTGTACCAAACTCACGGCCTTCGACGACGCCCTGACCGGGATCGCGCCGCACAGCCTGCGCGCCGTGACCGCCGGCGAAATGGCGGCGCTGTCGGCATTGGGTGCGTCCGGCCCGATCCACATCCATGTCGCCGAGCAGGTGCGCGAGGTCAAGTCGAGCCTGGCCTTTTATGGCGCCCGTCCGGTGGACTGGCTGCTCGACACCTGTCCGGTCGGGGACAACTGGTGCCTTGTCCATGCCACCCATATGACGCCGGCGGAGACCGGACGCCTGGCCGCGTCGGGCGCGGTCGCCGGCCTGTGCCCGATTACCGAGGCCAACCTGGGTGACGGCCTCTTCCCGGCGCGCGACTTTCTGCAAGCCGGCGGACGGTTCGGCATAGGCTCCGATTCGCTTGTGCAGATCAGCGCCGCCGAAGAGCTGAAGCTCCTGGAATACGGCCAGCGACTGGCCCATCGCGGGCGCAATCTTCTGGCGTCGGAGGCCGTCAAATCGACCGGCTCGCGGCTTTACCGCGCCGCCGTTTCGGGCGGCGCCCAGGCGCTGGGCGTACGCGGCCACCTGGAGGTCGGCATGCCGGCGGATATCGTGACACTTTTCGGCGATCACCCGAACTTTTGCGGCAAGCGCGGCGATGAGCTTCTGGACGCCTATATCTTTGCCGGTTCGGCCGGCGCTATAGACGGCGTCTGGCGATATGGCCGCAAGTGTGTCGACAAGGGCCGGCATATTGATCGGGCGCGCATTGTGGGCGATTACAGAGCCACGATGGAGAAAATGCTGTCTTGACCGCGTCCACCCTGGCCCTGCACCGGCGCATCCGCGACGATATTGAAACCCGCATACGCCGTGGCGACCTCAAGCCCGGCGAGCGCATCCCCTATGAATATGAACTGATCGAAGACTACGGATGCGCGCGGGCGACGGTCAACAAGGCCCTGTCGGCCCTGGCCGACGACGGCCTGATCGAACGCCGCAAGCGCGCCGGCAGCTTTGTGCGAGCCCAGCGGCTGGACGCGGCGGTGCTCGATATTCCCGATATCGAGTCCGAAGTGAAGGCCCGCGGCGATGCCTACCTGTTTCGCCTGCTGACGCGGTCGATCCATCCGGCGGCGCAGGAGGCGGAGCGCGAACTGGCGGGGGAGGGGCAGGTCCTGGCGCTCACCGGCATCCACTTTTCGGGCGGCCAGCCCCTGGCCTATGAAGATCGGCTGATCAATTTGGCGGCGGTTCCGCAAGCGGAGGGCGCTGACTTTACCGCCCAGTCGCCCGGTCACTGGCTGCTGGAAGCCGTGCCATGGAGCCGAGCCAGCAGCGAAATCAGCGCCGTCGCGACGCCCGTCCCGATCGCCAAGGCGACCGGATGGCCCCGGGACACGGTCTGCCTGGTGGTCTCGCGCCGGACCTGGCGCGGTGAAGATCGCGTCACCTCGGTGCGGCAGGTCTTCGATGCGGGGCGATACCGGTTGACGGCGGACTTCAACAAGCGAACTTAACTTATTGGACTTCCGGCCATTTCGAGTCAGTTCACCGGCCGCTTGGCGAGCTTTCGCGCCAGGGTTCGCCTGTGCAAGCCCAGGCGGCGCGCCGTTTCGGAGATGTTGTAGCCGGTGTCGGACAGCACTTCGTTGATGCGTTCCCATTCCAGCGTCTTCAGGGACGACGTCTTCTCGCCGATATCGAGGTCGGTCGCGCCGGCGACGCGGGCGAAGGCGGCCAGGATGTCCTCGGCATTGGCCGGCTTGGCCAGGTAGTGGCCGGCGCCGAGCTTGACCGCATCGACCGCCGTCGTCAGGCTGGCATAACCGGTCAATACGACGATACGCATGGCCGGATCGAGTTCGTGCAGACCCTTGACGCATTCCAGACCCGACGGGCCGGGCATCTTCAGGTCGACCACGGCGGCCTGGGGCCTGATCCGCCGGGCCGCCGCCAGGCCGTCTTCCGTCGACGGCGCCGTATGGGCCGTGTACCCCCGTTTTTCGAAGGAGCGCGCCAGGGTGCGGGCCAGGTCGTCATTGTCGTCGACGATCAAGATGGTCTCAATCTCCATGCTCGCCTCCGATGGCCGAGAGGGCGACGTCCAGGCAGACCTGCGATCCCGCCGGCCGGTGCGGGCGCACGCTGAGGTCGCCGGACAAGGCCTTGGCGGTGTTGCGGCTGAGGAAAAGGCCCAGGCCGTGCGGACGGTCCGGATCCAGGGGCTTGGTCGTCACGAAGGGCTTGCCAAACTGGGCCAGGATATCATCGGCAAAGCCCTGGCCATGATCGGCTATGGCAATGACCAGGCGGTCGCTCTCGATGCGCGCCGACAGCTCGACACGCGTCTGGCCGGCCTTTTGTGATGCCTCCAGGGCGTTATCGAGCAGGTTGAAGATCGCCTGCTCGAATATCTTGTCGACGGCGACGGGCCGATCATCAAGGTCGATCGATTGGACGAGGTCCGCGGACGGGTGCAAGGCGCGCCACCGGCCGCAAATTTCGGCCAGGAAGGCGCCCAGGGGGCGCGCCGACATGGCTTCGCCGCGCGTCTGTCCGGAGGCGGCGAGCACCTCACTGATCACGGACTTGCAGCGCTGCAACTGGTCGCCAAGCGTGCGGATCTCGGCATCGCGGTCGGCCTTGGCCTTGGGCACCCCCAGGTCCTGCCAGTCCTTGACGATCACCGACATGGTGGTCAACGGGGTGCCGAGCTCATGCGCCGCGCCGGCGGTCAAAAGACCCAGCCGCATCAGGTGGTCCTGTTCAAGCGCTTGCGTTTTCAGGTTGCCGAGCTCTTCGTCGCGCGCCTTGAGGTTGGCGCGTATCCGGTTGATCATGAAGACCAAAACGGCCGCGCTCGCGGCATAGCCAAGCATCATGCCGTGCATGTGCAGGCTGGAGCGGTCGATCAGTCCCGCGGGCATTGTCATCGCCATGCCGGGCATGGGCGGCATCGGCCGAAACGCGTCGGCCACCGCCAGGGCGACGTAGCAGACGATGGTCAGCCCATAGATCAGCCAGGCCTGACGCGGCCCCAGGATGACCGCGCCCAGGATGACGGGCAGCATGAACAGCGACACGAACGGATTGGACGTGCCGCCGCTGAAGTTCAACTGCAGGGCCAGCACGCAGACGTCGATGACGAGGCCCAGCGTCAGGTCGAGATCGCTGACCGGCTTGGCCGATCGCAAACGCACAAAGCTATAGAGGTTGAACGCCACCATGAGCGAGGCGACCCCGACCATGGTCGCAACCGGCAGCACGATGCTGAGCGCGTAGTTGCAATAAAAGATCGTCGCCAGTTGGGCGCAAAACGCCGCCGTCCGCAGCGCCATGAGGAAACGCAGGTTTTTTCGCGCGGTTTCGTGCTCGATGCTTTGATAGGATCGCATGTCCCTGACCTCTGGCGATTGTCCTAGCTTATAGCCATTGCCGGCGCAGCAGGACAATTTGTCCAATGGCTTGGTTTAACGGGGGAGGAGCTATCTATGTCATTGGATGGCAAGGATAAAATCAACTTGCGATCCAAGATGGTGCCCAGGAAAGGACTCGAACCTTCACGGCCGTTAAGCCACTGGCACCTGAAGCCAGCGCGTCTACCAATTCCGCCACCTGGGCACTATTCTTAGGTGGTAGTCTCCGGTCTCGCGACCGAAGGCGGCGACCTATAGGGGCAAAGTTTTCGCGGGTCAACGGCCTGTTTGAATTTTTTCCACATCGTATTTTTGAGCCGGTGCAAGGCCCCCTCCGTCGCAGGGCTGTGTGCTGCGCACTTGCACCTGCGCCACCTCCCCCGCTAAAGCAGGGGAGGAGATGTCCGGGCTTGGCTTGCGTCTTGAAAATTTAATCGATAAAGCACACCTCCTCTCGTCAGGAGGACGTGTATTAGTGGCCAGCGATCCCTATTCAGAATTGGGCGTCAAGCGTGACGCCAGCGACGCCGACATCCAGAAGGCGTTTCGTAAGCTGGCCAAGGAACTGCACCCCGACCAGAACAAGGACAACAAGGTCGCCGAGGAGCGCTTCAAGCGCATCACCGCCGCCTACGATTTCCTGAAGGACGCCGACAAGCGCAAGCGCTTCGACCGCGGCGAGATCGACGCCGACGGCCGCGAGATCTACCGCGGCTTTTCCGGCAATGCCGGTTCGGGCGGGTTCGGCGGCAGCGGCGGCCCGTTCGGCGGGGCGCGCGCCTCGGCCGGCTTTGACGGCGTCGACCTGGACGATATTTTCGACATGTTCGGCGGTGGCGCCGGACGCCGGACCTCCGGATTCGGCGGCGCGTCGCCGGCCAAGGGTTCGGACCTGAAGATCAAGCTGGATATCGACCTGCTCGACACCATCGTCGGCAATACGCGCCGCGTCGTGCTGTCCGACGGGCGCACGCTCGACGTCAATATCCCCAAGGGCACCAAGGACGGCCAGACGCTTCGCCTGAAGGGCCAGGGCGCGCCGGCGCCGGGCGGGCGCGGCACGCCGGGCGATGTCCTGGTCGATCTGCACTTAAAGGCGCATCCGATCTTCCGCCTCGACGGCAACGACCTGCATATGGACCTCTATGTGTCGTTGCCCGACGCCATTCTCGGCGGCAAGGCCCAGGCGGCGACACCCGACGGGCCGGTCAGCGTCGCCATCAACAAGGGCTCCAATTCCGGCGCCGTGCTGCGCTTGAAGGGCAAGGGCGCTTTCGACGTCAAAGGCGGTCTGCGCGGCGACCTGTTTGCCCATATCGTCGTCGCCCTGCCCGACAAGGCCGACGACATCCCCGAAGACCTGGTGCGCCTGGCCGAGCGGTGGCGCGAGCAGGGTGGTTATTCGCCCAATCCACCGGCGCGGCGCAGGTAAATCTTCGGAATTCGCGCTATTCGCGATTGCGACAACTTTGAAACCTGTGTTCAGCTAAGGTTCAGGTCCGTTCTCTACTATGGGGCCCATGAAAATGATTCCGTCCCTTCTCTGCGCGGTCGCTCTGGCCGCCATGCCCCTGGCCTCGCAGGCCGGCGGGCAGGTGGGCGGACTGCGCGCAAGTCTTGGTGTCGGCCTGATGGGCGCCGGCTTTTTCATGGGGCCGCGCGACGATCGTGGCCGCGATCATCGCGACGGGCAGGGGCATGGCTATGCGCCTAATCCCGGCTATGCCCAGGGCCGCGGCGGCCCGCCCAATCCCAATAATGGCGGGCGAGGCTATCCGCACGATCCGCGTGACTACGGCGGCGGCCCGCCGCCGCCTGCCTATAACCGTGACGCCGGCATCTATGGCCATCGGCCGGTCGTTATCGGCGGCGGGGCGGGACCCGGCATGCCGCGCGACAACCGCATCGACCGCGCCTTCGCCATCGGCCGGGGGTATGGCCGCGTGGTCAATGCCTGGCCGCAGGGCGGCTCGCTGTATCTCGTTCGCGTCAACACCCCGCACGGGCGCGTCGACATGGTCATCGACGTCGACACCGGCCGTGTTGTCGGCGAAAGATAGTCGCCGTTTGACGGCGAAGGCGCTACACTTTCGCCGAATCTGAACAAAAGAGGTTTTTTCACCTTGCGCATCCTGCTCGCCGAAGACGATCCCGACCTGTCGCGCCAGCTCAAGGCGTCACTGTCCGACGCCGGTTACGTTGTCGATCACGCCCCCGACGGCGAGGAAGCCCATTTCCTCGGCGATACCGAGCCCTATGACTGCGTCATTCTTGACCTCGGCCTGCCCAAGATCGACGGCGTCTCCGTGCTGGAACGCTGGCGCCGCGACGGCAAGACCACGCCGGTGCTGATCCTGACGGCGCGCGGCGCGTGGAGCGACAAGGTGTCGGGTTTCGACGCCGGCGCCGACGACTATTTGACCAAACCGTTCCATACCGAGGAACTGCTGGCCCGCCTGCGTGCCCTGGTGCGCCGCGCCGCCGGCCATGCCCAGCCCATGCTGGTGTGCGGCGGGGTGCGCCTCGATCCGCGCGCCGCCCGCGCCAGCGTCAACGGCGAGCCGCTGCGCCTGACCTCGCTGGAATACCGGCTGTTGCATTACCTGATGTTGCACCAGTCGCGGGTCATTTCGCGCACCGAGCTGGTCGAGCATCTGTACGACCAGGACTTCGATCGCGACTCCAACACCATCGAGGTGTTCATGGGGCGCCTGCGGAAGAAGATCGGCAATGACCGCATCGAAACCGTGCGCGGCCTGGGCTATCGGCTGAAGCCGCTGCACGATGAGATCGGCAGCCTGTGAGGGCATTGGCGCCAGTCGATATCGCCAAACGCGCCGTCAACCGCGTGGTCCAGGGGCGTAATTCCCTGGTCGGCCGACTTATCCGACTGGCGGCAGTGTGGTTCATTACGGTGATGTGCATCGCCGGTGTCGGTCTGACCTTCTATTTCCATCGCACGGCCTTGCACCATTTCGACGCCGCCGTGGCGGAGACGGATTATGCCTTGTTCGCCGACACCGACGCCGAACCCGGGCCGAACGGGCGTATCACGCCGCCTGAAGTCGGCGATCCGCGTCCGACCTTCTATCATTCCGGTCTCTATTGGCAGATCAGCGAGATCACGCCGCAGCAGACCATGATCAATCGAGAAACCACGACCTCCTATTCGGCCGGGACCTGGCGCATCGCCCTGCCCAAGATGATGTTGGCCGATGCGGAAGCGCATGTCGGCCAAACCCGGTTTTACGACAGCACAGGCCCGATGGGCGCACCGCTGCGCGTCGTTGTGATCTATTCGATTATCCACGGGCGCGCCTTCGCCTTTTTGGTGGGTGAGGACTATGGTCCGATGAACCATGAGGTCGCCACCTTCGCCCTGATAACCGCCTTGGGCCTGCTCGTCCTGGCAGTGGGATCGCTCGCCGCCATCTACTTCCAGGTGCGCGTCGGCCTCGGCCCGCTGTTCGAACTGACCGGTGAACTGGCCAATACCCAGCGCGGTCTGCAGCAAAGGCTGGTCAAGACCTATCCGGCCGAGATCCAGCCGGTCGCCACCCAGATCAACGCCTTCCTCGACTATTCGCAGGACGTCGTCGAGCGCCAGCGCACCCATGTCGGCAACCTGGCCCACGCGCTGAAGACGCCGCTGTCGGTGCTGATCACCTCGGCCGGCGTCGATCCCAGCCCGCTTAACGAGACCGTCCGTCGCCAGGCCGAGCTGATGCGCGGCCAGGTCGACCATCACCTGCGCCGTGCCCGCGCCGCCGCCCGCTCGCAGTCGATGGGCGAGCGCACCCTGGTCGAGCCGGTGTTCGACGAGATGGCGGTGATGCTGGAGCAGGTCTTCCAGGACAAGGGCGTGACCATCGATTGGCGCGCCCCGGACGACCTGGCGTTTCGCGGTGAACGCGCCGACCTGCAGGAAATCGCCGGCAACCTGCTGGAAAATGCCTGCATCTGGTGCAAGCGCAAGGTGCGCATTGTCGCCGTCTTCGACGAAACCGACCATGTGCTCGACCTGGCCATCGAGGACGACGGCCCGGGCATGCCGGAGGAACGCTTCGACGAGGTGCTGAAACGCGGCGCGCGGCTGGACGAAAGCGTGCCGGGGACGGGGCTGGGCCTCAGCATTGTCGACGAACTGGTCCGCGCCTATGGCGGCACGATGAAGTTCGAACGGGCGCCCTTGGGCGGGTTGCAGGCGCATGTGCGCCTGCCCGGTGCATTAGGTGAGGCCTGACCTCGCCATTACTTCGCTTTCAGGTGGTTTTATTGAAGGTAAATCTCCGCACGCGAAGCAGTCAGCAAGGCAGATAACCACTTTCATCACCGCCGTGCAGGTTTGCATATAAAGGCCGAGCGGTATGTGGATGCTTGTGAACCGGCGCGCAAATAGACACAGTCAAATCAGGCGACCCCTCTAAAACTTTGTTTTATGAGGATGGTAGGCGGCAATACTCGCGCGTTAGGAAAAATTAACCCAATCCCCTTAATCCTTAACTCAAGTGGGACCTTTCTAGGATTAAGCGTAGATATAAATGGGTGCCATTGCGGACAGCCGGCTGCATCTGATCAAGGGTCTCGTCCGGACCCTGCCTCAGTCGTCCCTGCGTTCGCTCGAAATGGCGCTGGGCCTGACCCGCGATGCGCCCCTGGTCGAGGTTCGTGAGCTGATCGCCACCGAGCTCGAATTCCGCCACGTCAAGGACGCCGTGTTCGCGCCGTTCCTGCCGATGTTTCAGCGGCGCGAGGACAATATCAACGGCGTCGAGTTCGAAAGCTGGATCCTCGACAATATCTGGTCGACGCTGGAAGCGCGTGAACCGGAAATCTATCAGCAGGCGCGGTATGCCCTGCGCGGCTGGCGCGACGAGGATCCCGTGCCGGTGCCGTTCTTCCGCCTGGTCACCGCCGGCGCCGCCATCTGTCGCGACAGTCCCCAGGACGTGATGCGCGCCCGGCCGGGGAAGGACGATGTCGCCGAAATCGCCGAGTTCGCCAACTATCTCGACCTGCACCGTATCCTGCGCACGGCGCTGGCGCGGCTGCCCGACTATATGGGGCGCATCGACGCCGAGAAGGCCGCGGCGCTGCGGCTGATGTTCAAGGATGCTTGCGCGCTCAACGAAGAGAGCGGCTACCGTTTCCTTGAGGTCATATTCGCCAATCTCGACGATGGCGCCCAGATCATCAAGTTCGTCGCCACCGTCTCCGACCGGCCCAAGGATCGCTTCCTGGCCGGCTCGGAACTGGCCGACTTCGGCGAGCGCATTCTCGACGTCATCGATGAGCGCCTGGAGGAGCTGAAGGCGCTGATGGGCGGCCGCGGCAATACCCATGACCTGGCCACCGCCGGCGTGCGCGTCGCCGCCTGCCTCGGCCGGTTGCAGTCCTTCGAACACTATATCGAACTGTCGCGCGACGGGCCGTGGGGCAAGCGCGTCGCCGGCGGGCACAAGATCATCGCCGAGCTTGTCGAGGCGCAGCTGAAGGGGGCGGAGCGTACACTGACCGACGCCCTGCCGATGAAGACCGAACGCGTTTACGGCCGCATGAAGCGTGATGTCCCGCGCATCGAACAGCCGGCCAAGCCCGAGGTCATCGACCGCGCCAAATGCATCCTGGCCTTCGTGCGCGATATCCGCTCGACCGCCTCGGCGGGCGGCTATGCTTCGCTGCACGCCAAGACCCTGCAGGAGCTCGAACTGGTCCTCGACGCCTATTTCGAAGAGTTGCTGGGCCTGGCCAATGGCGAGGACCCGCTCGACGCCGATGCCGCCATGGTGGCGTTCGAAACCGTAACGGACCTGATGGAAACCCTGTGCGGCGAGGAAAAAGCCCATGTCGGCCGCCGCCGCGTGGCTTCGAGCGATTTGTACAAGCCGAGAGCCGCTTGATGTGCGCTCAAGCGCCGCGCGGGCCCGTGCCGCATGGGCTCGGGCGGCCCATTCTTCTTAAACAGAATTGGCGGCCTTGCCTCGGCCTGCGGCTTCGGAAGTTTTTTCCATTCTGACGCGGCTGTTGGACGCATTGCAATCCGTAGCCATTCCTCTATGTGAAAGCCCATGATCCTGCTTTCCGTTTTCTGCGCCCTGATCAGCGCTGCGGCCCTTACCATCGCCGGCCTGTGGCTGCGCTACGGCGCGCCGGCCGCCGGGCCCGGCCACGAGACAGTGCGGGAAAAGCGGATCTATAATCGCTTTGTCGCCGACCTCGACCGGCGCGTTGCCAGCGGCGATCTGGACGCCGAGCTGGCCGGCGAGGAGCGCGCCGAAGCCGCCCGCGCCCTGCTGCGCGCCCGTGACAGCGAAGACCCCGATCCCGAGCAGATCAAACCCGCCGTCGCCGTCACCGTGATGGCCGGGGTCATTGCGCTCAGCTTCGGCGCCTATATGGCCTTCTGCCATCCGCAATTGCCCGACCAGCCCTATGCCGCGCGCCTGGCGCAATGGACGATCGAGGCCCAGAGCAACCCGGACAATATCGCCCCGCAGGCCACGGCCGCCGTACTGAAACAGCGTCAGGCGCGGTACGGCAACCAGCCGGCCTTCTGGCTGATCAGCGGCCATTACGACATGCTGTCCGGGCAATTCTACGACGCCGTCAAGGCGTTCGACCGGGCGCAAAAGCTGTCGCCTTCGACCTTCACCGCCTGGGGCGAATATGGCGAGGCCCTGACCTTCGCCAACCGCACCGTGGTCGACGCGGCCGCCCATACCGCTTTTGTGCGCGCCCTGGCCATCGACGCCAATGATGCCCGCGCGCACTATTATCTTGGTCGGGAAGCGGTGGCCCAGGGGCGCTATGATGAGGCGCGAACGCATTTCGCGATCGTGCTGGCGCAATTGGCGCCCGACGATCGCCGCCGCGTTGACGTAGTGCACGAGCTCAAGGTCGCCGATCAATCCGAATTGGCGCAAAAGGCCATGCAGGGACGGATCGGCGGCATGGTCGCGACTCTGGCGGCGCAACTTAAGGCTTCGCCGGACAACCCCGACGGTTGGGCGCGTCTGTTGCGGTCCTATGCCGTGCTCGGCGACAGCCAGGCTCACGACACGGCGTTGAAGGCCATGCGCGCCGAATATGCGACGCGCCCGGCGATTGCCGCCGATATCGAGGGCAAGGCCCAGGCCGCGGTCGGCGCTGAAAATACCGGAGGCGGCGCATGAATTTTTTACCCAAAAGCGTGAAGGCGCGCCGGCGTCTGTCGATCTTCCTGGTCGCCGCACCTGCCCTGCTGCTGGCCGTCGGCTTGAGCCTCTATGCGCTGAAGGGCCAGGCGATCTATTTCTATACGCCGGCGCAGTTGATCCAGGCCGACGTGCCGGCCGGCCAGACCATCAGGCTGGGCGGCCTGGTCAAGCCTGGCACCGTCGTCAAGTCGAACGACGGGAGCGTCGCCTTCACCGTCCAGGACAAGTTGAAAGAGGTCGCGGTCGTCTACAAGGGCGACCTGCCGGACCTGTTCCGCGAAGGCCAGGGCGTCGTCTGCGAAGGCGTGATGGCAGCGGGCGACCGGCTGACGGCGACCCAGGTCCTGGCCAAGCACGATGAGAAATACATGCCGAAGAATGTGTCCGACGCGCTGAAAAAGCAGGGCGAATGGCGTCCCGACTCGGGAATGACCGCGTCCTCCGCGGCCCCCGCCAAACCGTTCGGTGGCGCATGAGGGAGTCGGTAAATCTTCTCCTCCCCATTTGGGACAAATGGGGAGGAGGCGCGGCAAGTGCGAAGCACGACGTCCGCGACGGAGGGCGCGGCCCGGCGAGGGTCACTTACGGACGAATGAGAATGTTCAAGCGGTGGCAAGTGACCCTCGCCGGGCCGCGCCCTCCGTCGTCGACTTGCCCTTCGGGCTGCGCGCCGCCACCTCCCCATTTGTCCCAAATGGGGAGGAGAAAGAATCTCCGGAGGCGCCCAGCATGATCGCGGAACTTGGTAATTTCTGTCTGATCCTGGCCTTCACCCTGTCGCTGGCCCAATTCGGCTTTGTCGTCGCCGGTCACCCGCGCCTGTTGCCGGGCCTGGCGCGCTACTGCGAAGGCATGTCGCTGGCGGCGGCTTTCGCCATCCTCGTCTCCTTCCTGTCGCTCATCTACGCTTTCGTGACCTCGGACTTCTCGGTCGAGAACGTCTTCCAGCATTCGCATACCGACAAGCCGCTCCTCTACAAGATTTCCGGCGCCTGGGGCTCGCACGAGGGCTCGATGCTGCTGTGGTGCACGATCCTGCTGTGCTACGGCGCCCTGATTACGCTGAACGGCAGGGGCTTGCCGCTGGGCCTGAAGCAAAAGGCGCTGGGCGTACAGGGTTTGCTGGGCGCGGCCTTCGTCGGCTTTACCCTGTTCAGCTCCAATCCCCTGAACCGCCTCGATCCCGCGCCCTTCCAAGGCCAGTCGCTGAACCCCGCGCTGCAGGATCCCGCGCTCGCCTTCCATCCGCCGATGCTCTACCTCGGCTATGTCGGCTTTTCGGTGGTCTTCTCCTTTGCTGTTGCCGCCCTGATGGAAGGCCGCATCGACCGCGCCTGGGCGCGCTGGGTCAGGCCCTGGGTGTTGCTGGCCTGGAGCTGCCTCACCGTCGGCATTACGCTGGGCGCCTTCTGGGCCTATTATGAACTCGGCTGGGGCGGCTGGTGGGCCTGGGACCCGGTCGAGAATGCCAGCTTCATGCCGTGGCTGGCGGCCACCGCCCTGCTGCATTCGGCGATCGTCATGGAAAAGCGCGACGCGCTGAAGGCCTGGACCCTGTTCCTGGCCATCCTCGCCTTCACCTTCTCGATGATGGGCGCCTTCCTGGTGCGTTCGGGGCTTCTGACCTCGGTGCACGCCTTCGCCATCGATCCGCAACGCGGCATCCTGCTGGTCTCGATCCTGTTCGTCACCTCGGGCGCCGGCTTTGCCCTGTTCGGCCTGCGCGTGCCGGACCTCGAGCCTGGCGGCCTGTTCGCGCCGATCAGCCGTGAGGCCAGCCTGGTGCTCAACAACATCCTGATCTCGGCGGCCCTGACCTCAGTGGTGCTGGGCACGCTTTATCCGCTGCTGACCCAGGCCCTGTTCAACACCACCATGTCGGTCGGTGCGCCCTATTTCCTGACCGTATTCGGGCCGGTGATGGCGGCGGCCCTCTTGCTGGTGCCGGTCTCGTCGCTGATGTCGTGGAAGCGCGCCGAACTGAAAGGGGTGCTACAGCGCCTGGCCCTGGCCTTTGGCGTGACCGTGGTTTGCGCGGGGCTCGGCCTGCTGGTCTTCCGCGGCCTGAGCCTTATGAGCGACGTCCTGTTCTTCATCGGCCTGTTGCTGGGCTTCTGGCTGGTCTGGGGTTCCTTGCGCGCGGTGTGGGAACGCGTCGGCGCAAAAGACGCCAAATCCGTCTGGCGGCGGTTTACGTCGCTGCCGCTGGCGACGCACGGCATGAACCTGGCCCATATCGGGCTGGGCGTCTTCCTGCTGGGCGCCGTGGTCGAAACCCATGCCCGTATCAGCACCGTCCAGGACATCTCGGTCGGTCAATCATTGACGACGGGACAATTCGTCCTGCATTTCGACGGCACGTTCGAGCGCTCGGGGCCGAATTTCGACGCCAATGGCGGGGTCTTCACCGTGACGCGCGGTGGGGCGCCGGTGTGCACGGTGCGGCCGGAGCGGCGCTTCTATCCGGCCTCGGCCGAGATGCTGAGCAAGGTCGCCTTGTGCTTCACGCCGCTCGACGACCTTTACATCGTCCTGGCCAATCCCCAGCAGACGCCCGACGGCCGCGCGGCCTGGCAGGTGCGCTTCTTCTATAATCCGTGGGTGCGGCTGATCTTCCTGGGCCCGATTTTGATGGCCTTGGGCGGCGTGCTGTCCCTGGCCGACCGGCGCCTGCGCCTGGGCGTCGCCACGCCGGCGCGCAAGATGAAGAAGCCGGTGCCGGAGGCGGCGGAATGAAGAATGATGTCAAAACATCATTCTTCTGCCTCCCCAACTTGATTGGGGAGGGGGACCGCGCGCCTTCTTCGGGCGCGTGGTGGAGGGCGCGGGCCGGCGAGGCTATCTTGCTTGCGGTGCTCCTGATGCCCGCGATCGCGCCGCCCGCCTTCGCCACGCCACAGGAAGACGCCCGCGCCGCGCACCTCTATACCGAGATCCGCTGCCTGGTTTGCCAGGGCGAGAGCATTGCCGATTCGGACGCTGCCATCGCTGCGGACCTGCGCCGCGAGGTCCGGGCCGATATCGAGAAGGGCATGAGCGACGAGGATATCCGCAAAAGCCTCTATGCCCGCTATGGAGATTATGTTCTTTTTCGGCCGCGCCTCTCGAAGCTCAACCTCATTCTGTGGCTGCTGCCGCCGCTGATTGCCATAGGCGGCCTGGCGTGGTTGCTGTTGCGCGCCAGAAAGCCAAGAAAATCAGAGATCTACGTTCTCACTTCAGAGGAACGTGAAAAACTCGACGCGGTGTTGAAGGAATAACCATACCTGTCACGATTTTGCCTCAGGGGTTTGGTTACACTTGCGGTAACGCACAAGCGGCGTCTTAGGGATTGCATCCCGGCTCGCTTGCGCTCAGATAGCTGTTCATAATCGAAGCGTGGCGTATGGGCCCGCTTCTTCCCGAAAGAATGAAGGTACACCTATGGGGAACTGGAATTTGTCGTCCTTGCTGAAAAGCCGTTCGGCCATCGTCGGCGGCGCGTGCGGCGTGTTGTTGGGCGCGGGCGTGGTCACCGCCGCGACCACAGGCCTCGGCGGTGGGCACACCTCGTCGTTCCTCGGCTATGACGGCGCCTCCCTGATCCGCACCGGCGACGTCACCCCGGTCAAGCCGCCGGCAGGCGCGCCCTTGTCCTTCGCCGACATGATCGACCGTGTCGCGCCGGCCGTCGTCTCGATCGAGACCAAGGGCCACATGAAGATGACGGGCGACGTGCCCAACCTGCCGGGCTTCGACTTCGGCCAGGGCGGCGGTGGCGACGATAGCGGCGCCGACAAGAGCAAGGAACAGGAGGTCCGCGGCGCGGGCTCGGGTTTCTTCATCTCCAACGACGGCTATATCGTCACCAATAATCACGTCATCGAAGACGCCGAGGATATCGAGGTCAAGCTCAGCAACGACACCTCGCTGAAGGCGACCATTGTCGGTCGCGACATCGCCACCGACCTGGCCGTGCTCAAGGTCGAAGGCCACGACTTCCCGTTCGTGCGCTTTGAACTGGATCACAAGCCGCGCGTCGGCGACTGGGTCGTCGCCATGGGCAACCCGTTCAACTTCTCCAACACGGCCACCGCCGGCATCGTCTCGGCCTATGGCCGCGATATCGGCAGTGAAGGCGGCGCGGACTATGTCGACTACCTGCAGATCGACGCCGCCATCAATCGCGGCAATTCGGGTGGCCCGACCTTCGACCTCTACGGCAAGGTGATCGGCGTCAACACCGCCATCGTCACGCCGTCGGGCGCCAATGCCGGCGTCGGCTTTGCCATTCCCGCCGACATCGTCGCCAAGATCACCACCCAGCTGATGAAGGGCACCAAGATCGAGCGCGGCTATATCGGCGTGCAGATTACGGAAGTGTCGGACGAGGACGCCGAAGCCCTGGGCATCAAGGACAAGACCGGCGCCTATATCGACGAAGTCACCCAAGGCGGTCCGGCCGACAAGGCCGGCCTGCAATTGGGCGATATCGTCAAGACGGTCAACGGCGCGCCCATCAAGGGTCCGACCGAGCTGACCCGCCGCATCGCCGATATTTCCGTCGGCGAGAAGGTCCAGTTGGGTGTGGATCGCAACGGCAAGATCGTGACCCTGACGGTGACCGCGGCGCTGCGTCCGGGCGAGGATGAACTGAACAACATCCGCGCGGGCAAGGGTGGCTCCGACGAGGGCAATGGTGCCGCCGGGCCCGCATCGAAGGCACCGCCGGTGATGGGCATGAGCCTGCGCCCGCTGACGCCGGAAACGCGCAAGGCCTACGGCATCGAGGCCAACATCACCGGAGCGGTGGTCACCGATCTCGACCCCGATAGCGATGCGGCGCAAATCGGTATGAAGCCGGGCGACGTCATTGTCCGCGCCGACAACCAGCCGGTGACCAGCCAGGCCGACTTCGCGCGCATCGTCGCCGAACTCCAAAAAGCCGGCCGCCCCAGCATCCTGGTGTTGATCAACCGCGACGGCCAGAACAGGCCTGTGCCGTTGTCCCTGAAGGCCGGGGGCAAGGCGAAGTAAGCGAATACAAGTGCATATGGAAAAGCCTCCCGGTGAAAACCGGGAGGCTTTTTTCGTTTTGATCGAGACAGTTACATTCGAGTTTGATTGCTAAAAATTAAGGAGCGCCGTTCCACAATTCGCGATATATCCGCTTTAAGCGCAAAGGGTTATTCATGCAGGTTCTGATTGTCGAAGACGATGCCGAGGCGGCGGCCAACATGCAGCGTGGCCTGAAGGATGCCGGGATCGAGGCGCGGCTGGCCGGCGACGGCGCCGCGGGCCTTGAAGCCGTCAAGGCGCAACGTCCGGACGTGATTATCCTCGACCGCATGATGCCGGTGATGGACGGGGTCACCATGCTGCAGCACCTGCGCGGCGACGGCGAGGATGTGCCGGTGCTGTTCCTGTCGGCGCTGGGCGAGTTGGAAGACCGGGTGTCGGGCCTGCGCGCCGGTGCCGACGACTATCTCGTCAAGCCCTATGCCTTGACCGAGCTGGTGGCGCGCGTCGAAGCGCTGGGCCGCCGCAAGGACAAGGACGCCGCGGTCGAAACCATCCTGCGCGTCGGCGAGCTGGAGATGAACCTGATTTCGCGGCAGGTGAAGCGTCAAACGACCCTGATCGACCTGCAGCCGCGCGAGTTCCAGCTGCTGGAATTCCTGATGCGCCACGCCGGCCAGAGCGTGACGCGGACCATGTTGCTGGAAAAGGTCTGGGCCTATCATTTCGACCCGCAGACCAATGTCATCGACGTGCATATCTCGCGCCTGCGCGCCAAGCTCGACAAGGGTTTCGACCGCCCCATGCTGCACACGGTGCGTGGTGAAGGCTATCAGCTGAAGGCTTAACCTTCTCCTCCCCATTTGGGACAAATGGGGAGGTGGTGCGGCGCTCGCCCCTTCTTAGGGGCGAAGTCCGCGACGGAGGGGTCACTTACAGGCGTCTGGGCTTATCCCGTCGCCGGCAAGTGACCCCTCCGTCATCGACTTGCCCTTCGGGCTTGCGATGCCACCTCCCCATCGTGACACGATGGGGAGGAGAGATTGCTCGTAACCGAGGATTTTGCCCGAAGTGGCCAACCTGTTCTCATCGCTGCGCCGCGTCGACCTGTTCAACCTGAACATCTTCCGGCCGAACTTTTTCCGCCAGACGCCGTTCCGGCTGACCATGGTCTTCCTGGCGGTCTATATCTTTGTCGCCGCCCTGGTCTTCGGCTATGTCTACCTGGCGACGGCGACGGAATCGCGCGCCTTCGGCAATCTGTCGATCGATCTGCGCGTCAATGCGCTCAAGGACCTCGACACCGACCAGGGCGACGCCCAGGTCGTCGCCAAGCTGCTCAATGACGACGCCAGCGAATGGGGCTTCGCCAAGGGCGCCTTCGACGGCACCGGCCAGGTCCTGGGCCAGAACGAACGCGCCAAGATGGAGCCGCAAGCCCTGACCGACGCCTTCGTCAAGGCCGGCCTCGGCAAGACCAAGGCCGACGGCGACGTCGTGCCGCTCAATGTCAACAATACCTCTCCCAAGGGCAAGGCGCGGTTCCAGGGGCGCGTCGTGCGCATCAATGACGATTTCTACATCTACGTCGCCATGGATATGACCCCGGCGGACCACGGCTTCCACCAGGAGGTCCAGGCGGTGCTGGGCGGTGGCATCCTGGTGGTGATCCTGGGCCTGTTCGCCGGCACCTTGGTGAACCAGGAAGTGTCGCGCTCGGTCGCGCGGGTCAACGCCGTCTTGACCCAGGTACAGGAAGGCGACCTGAAGGCACGCATTCCGGTGCGCGACTCCGGCGACGAAATCGACATGTTGTCGCGGCGCATCAACGACACGCTCGAGCGCATGGAAAAGACCATGGGCAATCTGAAATATGCCGGCGATGCCATCGCCCACGATCTGCGATCGCCCCTGTCACGGCTGCGTTCGAAGCTCGAACTGTCGCTATACGACGTCGACAAGGATCCGTCCCAGGCGCACGATGCGCTCGCCCGGGCGCTTGACGAGACCGACCAACTGCTGCGCACCTTCCAGACGGTCTTCGCCATTTCACGCTTGCAGGCGGCCGGCCAGGCGCCCGACCAGCAGATGTTCTCCGCCACCGACCTGGCCACCGACATGGCCGAGTTGTTCGAAGCCGTGGCCGCCGACAAGGGCATCGAGTTCGAGGCCGAGATCGAGCCCAGCGTCCGCGTCTTCGGCAATCGCGACTTTCTGGCCCAGGCCCTGGCCAACCTGCTCGACAACGCCATCAAATATACACCCCAGGGCGGCGTCACCTTCCGGCTGCGCCGCACCTCGCAGCGCGAGATCGAGTTCTCCATCACCGATACCGGACCGGGCGTGCCGGCGGACTCGCGCAGCCGCATCAAGGAACGCTTCGTGCGCCTGGAAAATTCGCGGACCCTGCCGGGCGTCGGGCTTGGCCTGTCAATGGTTGATGCCGTGGCGGTGGCCCACCGCGGGCGCCTGACGATCGACGAGGGGCCGGGTGTCTACGGCACGCAGGGCCCGGGCTTGCGTACCGCGCTGGTCTTGCCGCCCGCTGCCGGCTGAGCGGGCGCCGGCTGAGGCACGACAATTTCCTTTAATTTTCGGCGGTTTGCCGGTAGTTTCAGCCGGTGATTCCGGTCGGCCCGCCGGCTGGCCTGTCGTGTGCAAAGGTTTCCGTGCCGTCTTCCTTCGCGATCAATGACGCCTTGTTCTCCGCCCTGGTCGAGCGGCTGCATCCGTGCGGCCCGGTGATCAACGAGACGGCGGCCGGCTATGTCATGAGCGATCTCTACGACGTCGCCAATGCCGAGGGCTGGCGCGACCTGCTGCGCCAGGCGGAGCCTATGCTGCGGCCGATATTCTCGGCCTCGCCCTACCTGTCGAGCCTGTGCCGCCGCGATCCGCAGCGCCTGCGCGAGACCTTGATCAGCCCGCCGGAAGCGCGGTTGAAAGCCATATTGCTGGCCGTCGAGGCCGTCGAGCAGCAGGCCCAGACCGTGTTGCTGCACGACGTGGCCATCGCCAAGAAGATCCTGCGCCACCTGAAGGCCGAGTGTCATCTCCTGACCGCGCTCTGCGACCTGGGCGACGTCTGGAACCTCGACCAGGTCACCGGTGCCCTGACGCGCTTCGCCGACGCGGTGACCCAGGCGGCCTTGTCGCTGGTCGTGCGCGAGGAGCGTGACCGCGGCCGGCTGATCTCGGCCGAGGACGGTGAGCGCGGTCTTTTGCCCGGCCTTTTCGTGCTGGCCATGGGCAAGCACGGTGCGGTCGAGCTTAACTATTCGTCGGATATCGACATCACGTTTTTCTGCCACCTGGAAAAGCTGCCGCTGAGCGATACGGCTGACCCGCAGACCTTTGCCGACCGGGTGGCGCGCCAGGTGGCGGTCATCCTTTCCGAACGCACCAATGACGGTTACGTCTTCCGCGTCGACCTGCGCCTGCGGCCGGATCCGTCGTCGACGCCGACCGTCGTGCCGGTGACGTTCGCGCTGAACTATTACGAAAGCGTCGGCCAGAACTGGGAGCGCGCCGCCTTCATCAAGGCGCGTCCGGTCGCGGGCGACATGATCGAAGCCGCCGCCTTCATGAAGGACCTGTCGCCCTTCATCTGGCGGCGCTCGCTGGACTATCCGGCCATTGCCGACGTCCATTCGATCAAGCGCCAGATCCATGTCTACAAGGTCGACGAGCGCCTGGAAGCGGCCGGCGCCAATCTCAAGCTGGGCGCCGGCGGCATCCGCGAGATCGAGTTCTTTGCCCAGACTCAACAATTGATTCTGGGCGGCCGCGACCCGTCCCTGCGCTCGCGCCGGACGCTTGAGGCGCTCGACGCCCTGCGCCGCGCCGGCCACCTGGCGCCGGCCGTGGCGAAAGAGCTGAAACAGGCCTATGTCCGCCTGCGCGACTGGGAGCACCGCGTGCAGATGCTGCACGACGAGCAGACGCACGAACTGCCCGAAGCCGACGATGCGCGCATGAATGTCGCCGCCCTGTCGGGTTTCACCAACCTGTCGCGCTTCGACCTGGCCGTGTCGCGTACCCTGCGTTGCGTCAACCAGCACTATGGCGAGCTATTTTCGCAGGAAGAAACCCTGGCTTCGAGCTACGGCTCGCTGGTCTTCACCGGCATCGAGGACGATCCGGAAACGATCAAGACCCTCAAGCGCATGGGCTTTGACCACCCCGAGCAGGTCAGCGCCACGATCCGCGCCTGGCACCATGGACGCATCGCCGCGACCCGATCCGAGCGTGGGCGCGAACTGTTCACCCGCCTGGTGCCGCGCCTGCTCGAAGCCCTGGCCGAGACGGGCACGTCCCAGGTCGCCTTCACGCGCTTCGCCAAGTTTTTCGTCACCCTGTCGGCCGGCGTGCAGATCCAGTCGCTGTTCCTGGCCAATCCGCGCCTGTTCAAGGTCATTGTCGAAACCATGGGCTTTTCGCCGCGCCTGGCGCAAAGCCTGGCGCGCTATCCGGCGGCGTTTGACGCCATGCTTGACGCCGGCTTCTTCGATCCCCTGGGCGAGGAGCTGGACGATATTGTCGATCGCGAAGTGGCCCGCGTGCCCGACGATCTGGAGGCGGTGATGAACGCGCTGCGCCGCGTCGGCCGTGAGCAGTCGTTCCGCATCGGCATGCAGATCCTCAATGGCCGGCTGGAAACCGAGGCTGCGGGCGCCGCCTATGCGCGTCTGGCCGATGCCTGCCTGCGCCACCTGGCGCCGCTGTGCATGGACGATGTCAGCCGCCAGGGCGGGCCGCTGGATGGTCAAGTGGCGATCCTGGCGCTCGGCAAGCTCGGCTCGCAGGAGATGACGGCGACGTCCGATCTCGACCTGATGACCATCTACCTGCCCGAGGATCCGTCGGCCGTGTCGGCGACCAAGGGCTGGGCCGCGGAGACCTGGTTCGCCCGCTTCACCCAGCGCCTGATCGCGGCCCTGTCGGCGCCCACGCACGAGGGCGCGCTCTACGAAATCGACATGAAGCTGCGGCCGACGGGAGCCAAGGGGCCGGTGGCGGTCTCGCTGGCGGCGTTCGAGAACTACTACACCAAGGATGCCGATACCTGGGAGTTCCAGGCCTTGACGCGCGGCCGCGTCGTCTGGGCGACGTCGACCGATTTTGCCGACCTGGTGCGGCTGAAGGTCGAGACCATCCTGCGCACGCCGCGCCGGCCGGCCGAGACGGCGCTCGATGTGTTGAACATGCGGGCCCTGATGGAAAAAGAGCGCCCGGCCAAGTCGTTCTGGGATTTCAAGCTCAGCGTCGGCGGCCAGATCGACGCCGAGTTCGCCGCCCAGTACCTGCAACTGATCCACGCCGCCTCGGGTGGTCCGCTGCGTGCCGGCACACTTGCGGCCCTGTCGGCCATGCAGCGCGCGGGCCTGGCCCCGGCCGCCGAGATCGAGGCGCTGAGCGCCGCCTGGCGGGTGCAGCAGGCCCTGTCTCAGGTGGTGCGCATGTCGCTGGGCATGGACGACGACCCGCGCCACGAACCCGAGCCGTTCCAGCGTAAACTGGCGCGCGCGGTGCATACGCGCAGGCTCGATACGCTGGAAAAGAAGCTCAAGGACATCCGCAAGCGCGCCCGCGCCGCTTTTGAAGCCATCGTCAATCCGGCGCAGGGCTGACCTTTACAAATTGCCTGACCAAAAAATTGTTGGAAGGCCGCGACAGCTTCAGTGTTTACAATCCGTGAAAACACCTGAAACGGCGCCTGATGTCTCTTCAAGCGTCCCTCAAGCAGCGGGTTAGACAGCCATGTTCAAGACCTCACTCCTCACCGCGGCGGCCCTGACCGTCGCCGTTCTCAGCACGTCGTCCGCGTTTGCCCAGGACCAGGGCGGCGGTATGGGGCAAGGTGGCGGTGGTGGCCATGGCGGCGGCATGTTCGCTCGCTACGACACCGACCATGACGGCAAGATCTCGCTGGCCGAATACGAAGCCGGCCGCATGATGCAATTCAAGCGCATGGACACCAATGGCGACGGCGCCTTGTCGTTCGCCGAAATCGACGCTGCCAGCGCGGCTGCGGCCCAGCGCGGCGGCCCGATGGCCGACATGATGAAGGCGCGCAACGATGCCTTGAAGGCCGCCGACGCCAACGGCGACCAGTCGATCTCGGCCGATGAGTTCAAGGCCTATGTCGATGCCGAGTTCAAGAAGCTCGACGCCAATGGCGACGGCTTCCTGACGCCCGACGAAATGCAGGCGGCGATGGGCGGTATGGGCCATCACCAGCAATAGTTTGCGGCCCGGGCGCGATCGCGCTCAGCCTATGTTAAATCCTTTGTTCCCATGATAAGAAACGATCGTCCATGTCCGAGCCTGTAAAGCTAGTCCTGGTTGCCCGTAATGACGGGATGCCCCGGATTGCGCCTCAGGCGCCGGTGCGGACGACTGTTTCGGGGCCCAGCCTTCCGGGGAACACGTTGGCGAATAGTACGGATCCGGACGAAGTCCTGCTGCAGCGTATCGCCATCGGCGATACGGCGGCGGTGTCTGTCCTGGTGACGCGCAAGCTGCCGCGCCTGCTGTCGCTGGCGCGGCGCATGCTGGGTGATCCGGTCGAGGCCGAGGACGTCGCCCAGGAGACCCTGATGCGCACCTGGAAACAGGCGGCCCATTGGGTGCCCGGCAAGGCGCGCATCGATACCTGGATGCACCGCGTGGCGCTCAACCTGTGCTACGACCGCCTGCGCCGCCGGCGCGACAGCGTGTCGACCGACGACGTCGAATTACTGGATCCGGCCGACAGCGCCGTGACCCGCATCGAGCAGACCCAGGCGGCGGAACGCCTGCAACAGGCGCTTTCGACCCTGCCGGAACGCCAGCGTGAAGCCATCGTATTGAGTTATTATCAGGAGATGTCGAATATGGAGGCGGCCACCCTTATGGGCGTGTCCGTCGAGGCCCTCGAAAGCCTTCTGGCGCGTGCGCGGCGGACGCTGCGTCAGACCCTCAGTGACACCCCAGTGTCCACCGCCTCACCTGCGTTGAAAGGTGGCGCGGCACACCCTGCCAAGCTTCTGCCCTTCGGCAAGCCAGGGAGATGAGAAATATGAAAACCCTATCCGCCGACCGTTTCAAACTTATCCTCGAGGCCTATGGCGCCGAGCCCTCCCGCTGGCCCGACGCCGAGCGTGACGCCGCCCTGCGTTTTCTCGCCGAAGACGCCCGCGCCCGGACGTGGCTCGACGAGGCGCGCGCCTTGGACGGCCTGCTTGACATGGACCTTGAGGTCGCAGGGGCCGAGGACGAGCAGTCGCAGCTTGATCGCGTTCTGGCGCGCATGCTGGAAAAGCCCGCGACCAATGTCGTCGCCTTTCCGCGCCGTCGCATCATGCCCCGCGCCGACCGCCGGGTCCTTCCGTGGCTGTGGACCGGTATCGGCCTGGCCGCCTGCATCGCCGGCGCTACGATCGGCACCAAGGTCGGCCTGTCCAGCATGGACGACGTGCGTGCCCAGCGCGTGCTCGACCTGGCTCAGCTTGACGCGGAGAACTAGGGGTGGGTGAGGGCTCCGGTATGTCGGCCGGCATGAAATGGGTGCTGGGCCTGTCCTTGATGGTCAATGTGTTCCTGGTCGCCGGCGGCATTGCCGCCCTGGCGGCGGTGCAGCACCACATACCCGACATTCCGAAATCTCCGACCGGCCCGGCCTGGGAGGACGTCGAAAAGCAGCTGAGCCCGACGACACGCACCCATATCCGCGAAATCGTCAAGGCGGCGGCGCTCGACACCGAGTCCGACATGACCAAGGCTCATGAATTGCGCGCCCAGGCCGAGCAATTGGCCCAGGCGCCACATTATGACGCCGCCCGCATCGTCGACCTGGCCGAGCAAGCGCGCTCTTATGAGAACATGTCGCGCGCCAAGATCGAAACGGCGATGATCCAGGACATGGCGTCCTTGCCGGTGAACGATCGCGGGCCGGTGGCCGTGTTCGTCCTGCGCCCGGGCTTCCACCTGCGCAAGCTCCTGACGCCCAGCCAGTCGAGCCCGACCGACGGCGCGCAGCCGCAACCGGCGGCAGCGAAGTAAACCGCGAAGCGGCCTTCTGATCATTGAGGCGCGTTCATATCCGGTGCACGGATATCTGTGCTAATCTGTGTAATCTGTGGAGAATATTGCTTTCGAAAGAAAGTTCGTCCACAGATTACACAGATTAGCGCAGATTTTTTTTGAAGTGGCTTTTGCCGAAAGCTTTGCGCGCATTCTATTATGTTGATGCGCTGCGCGCGGTTAGGCCGCGTCTTCGTGGTCCTGGCCGGGTTTGGCGGCGGGCTGCTTGATCGGCATGATGACGTGCACGGTGGTGCCCTTGCCGACTTCGCTGTCGATCTCCATGCGGCCATTGTGCATTTCGATCAGCGACTTGGTCAGGGCCAGGCCCAGGCCGGTGCCTTCCTTGGTCTTGGAGAACTGGTTCTCGACCTGCTCGAACGGCTTGGCCAGGCGCGTCAGCGCCTTTTCCGGAATGCCGACGCCGGTATCGTTCACGCTCAGATGGATGTTGTCGTCGGTGACGGCCGCCGACACGGTGACGGTGCCGCCCTGCGGCGTGAACTTGACGGCATTGGTCAGAAGGTTGAGCAGAATCTGCTTCAAGGCCCGGAAATCCGCCTCGACCTCGGGCAGGGTCGGCAGATGGGTACGCAGTTTAAGGCCGGCTTTCTCCGCCCGTTGACGTACCAGGCGCAGGGTATCGTCGACGACCTCGTCGATGCTGACCGGTTCGAAGCGCATCTGCATCTTGCCGGCCTCGATCTTCGACATGTCGAGAATGTCGTTGATCAGGCTGAGCAGATGCTGGCCCGAGCTTAGGATATCGCCGGAATATTCCTTGTAGCGCGGATGGCCGAGCGGGCCGAACATCTCCGACGCCATGATTTCCGAGAAACCGTTGATGGCGTTCAGCGGCGTACGCAACTCGTGCGACATGTTGGCCAGGAACTCGCTCTTGGCGTGGTTGGCGGCTTCGGCGCGGATCTTGGCCATTTCGTACTTGCGCGCCAGCACGGTCTGCTGCTGGCGCGAGTGCTCCAGCTTCTCGACCATGCCTTGAAGCTGTTCCTCGTTCTTGCGGCTCATCTCCTCCTGCAGCTTGACGGCGGTGATGTCGACGCCGGTGACGACGCGGCCGCCTTCCTGCGTGCGGCTTTCGGAGATCTGGATCCAGCGGCCGTTGTTCAACTCGGCCTCGACCACGCCCTCGCGGTCCGGCATGGGGATGGTGCGGCGCACGGCGATCTGCATCACCTGTTCGATCAGTTCGCGCGGCGTGCCGGCGCGCAGGAAGCGTGCTTCGATGTTGAACACGTCGCCGAAAGTCTTGTTCCACATCAGGAGGCGCTGGCGCCGGTCCCACAGGACGAAGGCGTCCGACACCGAATTGATGGCGTCGAGCAGCCGCACCTCGGCGCGTTGGGCGCGCGACTGCGCGGCGCGTTCCTCGGAGACGTCGAGCGCCACGCCGGAAAAGCGGCCGAAGCCGGATGCGCCGCGGGCGCCGACCGACTGGCCGCGCGCGTCGACCCACAGGGAACGCCCATTGTCGGTCGGCACGCGGAACGAGGTGTCGAGCGCGCCCGTGCTGCGCGCCTCCAGCAAGGCCTTCATCAGGGTCTCGCGGTGCTCCGGCGCCACGCGCTGGATGACTTCCTCGGTCTTGGCGACCCCGCCGCCGCCCCAGCCCAGCATGACGCCGGTGACGTCGGACATGTAGATCAGGTCCTGGTCGAGGTCCCAGTCCCAGATGCCGCAACGCGCCGCTTCGACCGCCAGGCGGTAGCGCTGTTCGTTTTCGTGGAACTTGATGGCGTCGTTCTTGTTCTTGCGCGCCTGGAACAGCAGGAGCAGCCCGAACAGGCCGCCGATCAGCAAGGGGCCGCCGACGAAGATCGCCCCCTTGATCAGGCTTTGCGGCAGGGAATAGAAGGGTTGGGTCGGCACGGCGGTAACGACGACAGCCCCCTCTTCGCCAACGGATTCGTCCACGGGCGCCGAGGCGATCTTGTAGAACCCGCCCTCGGGACGGTTGCCCTGCATCAGGTTGCGCGAATCGGCGCGGGCGCGCAGGGCAGCGATCGAAACCCCCAGGGCCTTGTCGGCGGTCTGGCCGACCAGATGGCCGTCCGAGGCCTCGATGATCGTGCCGTCGGGCGCGATAAGCGCGGTCAGCCGCGCCGCGCCGGTATCCTCAAGAAAGCTGCCCAGCCGCCCGACGGCAATGACGTCGCCGTGGCGGACCATCATGTAGGGCTTGGCGCTCAGCATCAGGCGCGAGGTCTGGGTGGTGAAGGACACATCCCCTTCGGCGGCGGTCGCAGCGGCGGTGACGAGGTCGGGATCGTCATTGCCGGCCGTGGCCGCGATCTTGCCGTCCTGGACCAGGCTGAGCGTGCCTAAGGCGCCGCGGCCGAGCTTGAGCGCCTGGTCGGCGGCGGTGGGGGCGGCGGCGTTGCCGGCGGCGTCTTCCAGCGCCATGCGGGCCATGCCGAGGCGCGTTTCCATATGGGCGGCGTTGAGTTGGGCGGCGTTGAGCAGGTCCTTGCCTTGCTGGTCCTTGTCGGCGCGCGCGCTATTGTCGAGTTGCAGGGTCGACAGGCCCATGAAGGTGACGAGGCCGAGCGTCAGGCTCAACGCACCCAAGCGGATCCACAGCGGCATGGCGGCCTTGACCGGCGTGACCATGGCGCTGAGCGCGCGCCGTGACGGGGTATAGGCCGCATCTTCGCGCGCACCCAGGCGACCCGCGACACCGGACGGCGTGGCACGGGTGCGGTTCGCAATGCCCGAAAGGGCCGCGCGCAGCGGAAGACGACCTGTCGTCACGGTCTCGGAAACCTCAGCACCTTTGATTCGCTCAAACTAGAAGCGTAAACGTGGCGTTAATCTATTGTCGAGACTCTTAAGCCTTTATAAACAACTTCCGTTTTGCGTCGTTGACACAAACACCGGCGTCGCGCGGGGTTCGCACCAGCAAAGGGTGTTTGAACTCATCTCCGAACGCTCTTGCGTTCGGCAAGGGCGACCGCCCGCCCGAGCCAATGCGAGGAGCCTCGCGGCGCCTGAGCGCACAAAAAAGCTTAAATACGCGCGCTTTGCGCGCGTATTTAAGCCGCGTCGTCGGATTTTTTGTTTTGCGGCGGCTTGTGGTCGGCGCTCCAGCCGGCGCGACGTTCCGGGCCTTCGTACTTGCTGTCGTTGTGGCGGCGGCGGTCCGGTCCGAAATAGCTGGGCGTCTTGATGAAGGGGCGCGGGTAGTCGACGATCGCCTGGACCTTGCGGTACAGTTCCTGGGCCGTCACCGGCTTGCAGCAGAATTCGTTGGCGCCGGCGTCGCGCGCCGCCATGACGCGCGAGCGTTCGGAATGGGCCGTCAGCATGATGATCGGCACATAGCGGTTGGCGCTGTCCGACGAGCCGCGCACCAGCTTGATGAAGTCGATGCCGTCGAGCACCTCCATCTGATAGTCGACGACGACGATGTCGATGGAATCGTTGCGCAGCCGGTCGAAGGCTTCGGAGGCGTCGCGGGATTCAAACACATGAACAGCGCCAAAACCACGCAGGATGGTTTTGACGATGTGAATCATGTGGGCGTTATCGTCCACAACCAGAAACCGGACGCGTTGCAGGCCTGCCAACGCTTTCTCCTAGCATTAATGACGCCAAACGCGCGCCAATCCTTGCCAGTCTATGAACAAAGAGACTTAGAAATGGGTTAACCGCCAACCTCGTCGAGCGCTTTGCCGGCCATCTCGGCCGTGTTCTTGGACAGCTTCGGCGCCTTGGCGATCTGGTCCAGGGCCGCGCGCATCTTTTCATGCCAAGGCGCGGCATAGACGCGGAAGCGCGACAGAGGTTCGATCAGGCGCGCCGCCGTCATCGGATTGAAGGCGTCGACCGTCAGGACCTGGTTGACCAGGAAGGCGTAGCCTTGGCCAGAGGTGCCGTGGAAAACGCTCTGGTTGCCGGCGAAGGCCTGGACCAGGGCGCGCCAGCGATTGGGCGTTCGGGCGTCGAAGTCGGCGTGGCGGCTCAGGCGCTCGACACGCGCCAGCGTGTCGGGGTGCGGACAGCCGGCCTGCAGCGCGAACCATTTGTCGATGACCAGGGGCTCGTGCTTGAAGCGCTCGTAAAAGGCGTCCAGCGCGTCCTGGTAGGGCAGGCCCTGCACCGACATCAAGGCGACCAGCCCACCGACGCGATCGGTCATGTTGGTCGCCGTGGCGAAGTGACGGGCGGCCAGGTTGACGACGTCGACATGGTTGGCGCCGCTATTGTTGCCGGCCAGCAGCAGGTCGAGGACGGCATTACGCAGCGCCCGCAGGCCGGCGAAATTGGGATCGGGCGAGAACTGCGCCGGCACGGGCAGGGCGTCATAGGCGTCGCGCAGCACGGTTTTCAGCCGTGTGCTGATCGCCGCCTTGAAGGCCGAGCGTCTCGAATGGATGAAAGCCGGGTCGATGGCGATGCCGGTGGTCGACTGCACCTGGGCCAGATCGCTTTCGGTCGGCAGGCCGAGCATCAGCGCCTTGAAGGCCGCATCCAGCCGGTCGTCGTCGAGTGCCGCGTGCAGCGCGTCGGCAAAGCGCGCGGTCGCCGCTTCGTCGTGCGGCGCCAGGATGAGACGCTTGGCGACGGCCTGGGCCGCTTCCCAGCGATTGAAGGGATCAGCATCGCCGCGGAAACGCGCGAAGGCGTGGTCTTCGGGTTCGTCGACGGTGAGGATAACCGGGGCCGAGAAGCCGCGCAGAGCCGAAACGACCGGCGCTTGTTCGACGCCCGCCAGCACGATCTCGGCCTCCGCGTCACGCAGGATGTACAGCGCGTCCGTCGTGGTGGCGCCGTCGAACGTGAAGGCCTGGGCCGAGCCATCCTGCGCCAACAGGCCGAAGCGGACCGGAATGGCCAAGGCGGTCTTGTCGGCCTGGCCCGGCGTCGGCGGCGTCGACTGGGTAAGCTTCAGCGTGACGGTTTGGCTTGAGGCCTCATAGGTCGATGAGATGTCGAGCCGCGGCGTCCCTGCCTGCAGGTACCAGCGCAGCCACGGCGCGAAGTCTTCGCCGGTCACCGCGGCGAAGCTGGCCAGAAAATCCTCAAGCGTCGCGGCTGTGCCGTCATGGGTCGCGAAATAGTGGTCGAGCGCCTTGCGATAGGTTTCCGGCCCGACGACGGTGCGCAGCATGCCCACGATCTCGGCGCCCTTTTCGTAGACGGTCGCGGTATAGAAGTTGTCGATCTTCTGGTAGGCGGCCGGCCGCACCGGGTGGGCGAGGGGGCCTGAATCCTCGGGGAACTGGCGGGCGCGCAGCGCCTTGACGTCCTTGATGCGCGACACGGCTTCGCCGCGCTGCGACTTCGAAAAGCCCTGGTCGCGATAGACGGTCAGGCCTTCCTTGAGGCACAGCTGGAACCAGTCGCGGCAGGTGACGCGGTTGCCGGACCAGTTGTGGAAATATTCGTGGGCGATGACGCTTTCGATGCGCTCATAGTCCATGTCGGTCGCCGTTTCCGGATCGGCCAGCAGCAGCGAGGCGTTGAAGACGTTCAGCCCCTTGTTTTCCATGGCGCCGAAATTGAAGTCGCGTACGGCGACGATCATGAACAGGTCCAGGTCGTATTCGCGGCCATAGGCCTCTTCGTCCCAGCGCATCGACCGCTTCAGCGCGTCCATGGCGTATTGGGCGCGGTTCTTCATGCCGGTGTCGACGAAAATACGCAGGTCGATGGCGCGGCCCGATTGCGTGGTGAAGGTGTCTTCCAGCAGGTCGAGCTCGCCGGCGACCAGGGCGAACAGGTAGCACGGCTTGGGGAAAGGGTCGTGCCAGCGGGCGAAGTGCCGGCCATCACCAAGAGTACCCGTTTCCAGGCGATTCCCGTTGCTGAGAAGATGCGCAAAGCTGTCGGGCGCTTCGACGCGTACCGAATAGACACTGAGCACGTCGGGGCGGTCGAGGAAATAGGTGATCTTGCGGAAACCCTCGGCCTCGCACTGCGTGCAGTAGCGGCCCGACGACATGTAGAGCCCTTCCAGCGTGCGGTTGTCCGACGGATTGATCTCGACCTCGGTCTCGAGCGTGAAGTGATCGGGGACATCGGCAATGGTCAGGGTTTCGTCGGTAAGCGCATAGCTGTCGGGCGCCAGGTCATGGCCGTCGATGGCGACACGGATAAGCGTCAGGCGCTCGCCCATCAGCACCAGGGGCGCACCGGCCCGCACGCGCTGCATTGTCAGGCGCGCGGTGACACGCGTGGTCTCGGGCCGGAGATCGAAAACGAGATCCGTGGCCGGAATGCGAAAATCCGCCGGTGTGTAGTCTGACAGATGGATGGTGCGAGCGATGTCGGTGCGCATGATAATTCCTGGCCTGATGCGCCTCATCTGGGGAGGCGTCGGGGGAATTACCAGACACCGCGTAGGGGAATTTGCAAGCTGAATCGGGCCGAAGTCCCGGATAGCGCTGATATATTTTGGCGGGCGCTGAAAATCGGCAAAAGACAAAATCGGGAAAAGAGAGGGTGCGCCAACACCCTCCCCCCACGCTTTGTCCTCGTTGGGCGTAACCCCGGAGATATATGGATCAGGCTTGCGGCGGACAAATCACCCGGTAGAGCGCTTATCTTAACGGGTGCGATTAAAAAAGCGCGGCTGAAACCAGATCAAAAATGTTCGGCCGGCATAATCGACGAGACCGGAGACGGCATCAGCTGCGCGGCCCGCGCCGCGGACAGCATCAGGTGCCGCAGCTGCATGGCGTGGTTGACGGTGATTTCGGCGCGGAAGTCATCACTTAGCTGCCATAGATTGTCCGCGTGGGACTGCATCAGGCCTTCCTTTTCGGCGGCGGTCAGGATGCGCCGCACCTGGATGCGCGAGACTTGGTAGCGCCGCGCCAGGTCCGCCGCGGCTGGCAGGGCGGCCCGTCGGGGCGGATAGGCGTCATCGCCGTCGCGCCCGCCGGCCAGCAGTTCGCGCAGGATCAGACCGCCGGCGTGGCGATTGGTGAAGACGCGAAACAGCGGCGTATCGAAATTGTGGCCGCGCGCGCGAAGGAACAGGCTTTCGCCCTGGGTGCGGACGATGGCGGCGAAGACGTCGGGATCTTCGAGGCGACCGAGGACAGTGCGTGCGTCGGGCTCGATGGCGCAGACGGCCTCCAGCACGGTGCGCATGTGGATGGTCCAGGCCGTCCGGAAGCGGGGCGTGGGGACGTAGCGGGCCGGTCCACGGCCCTCGTGGGCCGGCTCGACATAGCCGAGATAGCGCATGTAGAGCAGCATGGCGCGCGCCCGTCCGGGACTGAGCAGGCCGGACTGGGCGCACAGGGTCTTCAGGCTTTGCAGGGTCAGGCCGCCGCAGACGTGCAGGTAGATTGCCCACATCGCCGAGACATAACGGCCGCCGTCCTTGAAAATGCCGAGCAGGGTGCGGTCGGCGGCCAGGGCCGGCAGGCTGGCGTCGTTCAGCACGCGCAGACCCGCCTCCAGCCGCGGGTGGGCGCGCATGCGGGCATAGTCTTCGTCGGTGATGGACAGGTCACAATCCCAGGCGCCGATCCCCGGCGCCGCGATGGTCAACAGGTCGGCTTGCGCTTGCGCCATGACGGTCTCCTGACACTTTGTAACGTCAGGGACGCGCAGGCTCCAAGTGAAAATATTACCGCAACGCTTCGCTGGGGGCGCCGGGCGCCGCAGCGTTGGTGGCCGGGTCGGCTTCGATCTGCTTGCGCAGCACCTCGGCGCGCTTGGCCAGTTCGATCAGGTCGGCGTCGACGTCTTCGGTCGTCTGGTGCACGTAGGCGCGCATGTCCTTGGCCAGGCGCAGCAGTTTCGGCGCCGCCGCGATCAGGCGGGCCTGCATTTCGATCAGGGCGGGATCACGGTCGTATTCGGCGCCGGGCACGCGCCAGCCGCCCCAGTCATTGACGTCGGTGACGATGACCGGATAGGAGCCGGGGAAGGGATGGCCGGTCGTTTCGCCCTGGTTCTGCCACTTGTTGCGCGCGCGCATCAGGCGCCAATTGCCTTCGCCGCGCGGGCTTGTACCCTCGTTGCGGTCCGGCTCCGGCGACAGTTCCTCGGCGGTGAAGTCACGGCCGAGCCCACAGTCGTAGGTCACCCGGACCGGCTCGTCGAAGCCCTTGACCCACACCGGATTGAGCCGGTCGATGACCGCCCAGGTACCGACGGGTTCGACATAGACGCGCTGATGACGGTGGAAAACGGCTTTGGCCATTTGAGATGCTCTTTTGGCGGTTTCGATCGGTAATCTGGGGCGTACGATCCCAATCTATAGCGCAAAGGCGTTAAAATTTGAGACTCCGGCGGGAGGGAACGCTCCGACCTCGGATCATCGAATGTCCTGTTAGCGTTATCATCGCACTGCGGTCGTTTCAGTGGTGATAATTGCGGCGCGTCGATTAAAGCAACTTGCTGTATTTATTCACCTCTTGGGAAACTTTCTTTCTGCTTGCAAAATTCTTGCAAATCGTTTTCTTGCGGCGCACAAATATCGCATTCACGCCCGTCTGCTTGATCCCAGACAGCTTCGCCGGAGCAACCGCCATGAACGACACGCCGTTCGATCCCGTCGGCCACCATATCGCCATGCTGGACGGCTTCCTCACCGACGCGGTGACGGAATTCGGCAAGGGAGACGTGCTTGACCTCATCGAGGCGATGAAATCGGGCGCTTGCAATTTCGACAGCCTCAGCGAGTCCGACGCCGCCCACGCGGCGCGCATCATGACGGTGCTGTCGACCCTGCAGGTGATTTCCGAAGACGTCGCCCAGCTCAAGGAGGTCGGCACCTTCCCGAGCGCGACCGGCGAACAGGTGCCGACGACCCTGGCCAACGCCATCGCCTCGGCCCGTCACGAAGGCTTGCCGGCGGACACCATCCAGGACGTGCTGGACGGCATCCTGGCCTCGCCCGTTTTCACCGCCCACCCGACCGAGATGCGCCGTGCCTCGATCGTCGAGCGCGAATACGAGATCACGCAACTGCTGCAGGCCTACGATCGCGCGCAGCCGGGCAGCGAACGCAACGCCATCCGCGACGACCTCTATCGCGAGGTCGCGCTTCTGTGGTCGACGCGCCTGAACCGGCCCGAACGCATTACCGTTACCGACGAGATCAACAACCTGCTGGGGGCGGTCAAGCGCTCGATCCTGCCGGCCCTGTCGTCGCTGTACGGCGAGTGGGGCCGCGATCTCGATCTCGAAGGCGTCCTGCCCAACGTGCTCAAGCTGGGCTCGTGGATCGGCGGCGACCGCGACGGCCACCCGCACGTCGACGAGGTCACCCTGATCTACGCCTTCAAGGCCCAGGCGCGCATCGCCTTCGAGTTCTACTTCGCCCGGCTCGACAAGCTCGACACCGAGCTGACCGTCTCCGACGAGGTGGCCCACGTCACCGAGGCCCTGGCCGAGCTGGCGCGCAAGTCGCTGGACGTCAATATCCACCGCAATGACGAGCCCTATCGCCGCGCCGTCTCCTATATCAAGGCGCGCCTGGCCAAGACGGCCGAGGTCATCCTCGGCGAGCCGCAGCGCCGCGGCATCCCCGTCGGTTCGGCGGGTGCGGCGCCCTACGATAGCGCGCAGGCCTTTATCCGTGACCTCTGCGTCATCAAGGACTCGCTGAAGGCGCATGGCGGCTCACGCCTGGTCGGGCGGACGCTGAAAGGCCTGGTGCAGATCGCCAAGTCGTGCGGCTTCCACCTGTTGGCGCTCGACCTGCGGCAGAATTCCGACATCCACGAGCGCGTCATCGCCGACCTGTTCACCCAGTCGTCGGAACTGGTCAACTATCTCGACATGACCGAGGCCGAGCGCTGCTCGCTCCTGTTTGCCGAACTGTCGAACGACCGTGTGCTGCGCTGGGAATTCGGCAAGTATTCCGAGGAGACGCGCAAGGAACTGCGCATCGTCGACGCTGCCGCGTCCTTGATCAAGACCTTCGGCCCGGAAGCCTTCGGCGCCTATATCATCTCCAAGGCGTCGTCGGTCTCCGATATCCTCGAGCCGCTGGTCCTGCTGAAGCAGGCGGGCCTGGTGCGCGGCGGCCAGCAGCCGCATTGCATGCTCAAGATTTCGCCCCTGTTCGAAACCATCGGCGACCTGGAAGCGGCGCCCGACATCATGCGCAAGTGGATGGGCAATTTCGCCGTGCGCTCGCTGATGGGCCGGCCGGCGATCCAGGAGGTCATGCTCGGCTATTCCGACAGCAACAAGGACGGCGGCTATACCGCGTCGCGCTGGCACCTGCACAAGGGCTCCAAGGCGATCAAGGCGGTGTGCGATGAGATGAGCGAGAAGGGCGGCTGTGACAAGGACGGCAAGCTCAAGCACCCCATCCGGTTGCGCCTGTTCCACGGCCGTGGCGGCTCGGTCGGGCGCGGCGGCGGCCCCAGCTTCAACGCCATCCTGGCCCAGCCCGAAGGCACGGTCGGCGGCCAGATCCGCGTCACCGAGCAGGGCGAGATGATCGCGCGCAAGTTCGGCAACGAACGTGTCGCGCACAAGACGCTCGACACCTTCGCGGCGGCGACCTTCCTGGCGTCAAAGCCCGGCCTGGTCGTCCATCCGGGGCACGGTGAAGAGCTGCCCGAGGTTCAAGCCGCGCTGGAAGCCAAGTTCGCGCCGGTCATGGACGGGATCTGCGACGCCTCGTTCAAGGCCTTCCGCGGCCTGGTCTATGACGATCCGCATTTCCTGGCCTTTTTCCGCTCGGTGACGCCGATCTCGGAAATCTCCGACCTGAAGATCGGCTCGCGCCCGGCCTCGCGTACGGCGTCTGGCAAGATCGAGGACCTGCGCGCCATTCCCTGGGTGTTCTCGTGGTCGCAGTCGCGCATCGTGCTGCCGGCCTGGTACGGCTTTGCCGCGGCGGTCAAGGACCTCAACATCAATGAGGATGTCCTGGTCGAGATGATGGGCTGGGACTTCTTCGAGGTCTTCATCGCCAACATGGAAATGGCGCTGGCCAAGTGCGACATGGATATCGGCGCGCTTTACGTCGAGCTGGCGTCCGAGCCGGAAGAGGCCAAGCGCATCTTCGCCGTCATCCGCGCCGAATTCGACGCGACGGTTGACCTGATCAAGCGCCTGCGCAAATCCGACGTCCTGTTGTCGACCTATGACCGCCTGCGTGGCCAGATCGACCGGTCAAGGCCGTCGCTCGATGCGCTGAACCGCCTTCAGGTCTATCTGCTGGCCAAGCGGCGCGCCGGCAACGACCACAAGCTGGTCAAGCTGGCCATGCAATTGACGGTCAACGGCATCGCTTCGGCGCTCAGAAATACCGGGTAACGGGCGCCTGCCTATTTATAAAAATGGGGAAGACGGCTGGGGCAATCGTTTGTAATTCCCCAGCCCGTCTATGGGAGCGTTATCATTCGTCCGAAAGTGATTAAGACCTTGTCGGACGACAACATTTTCCTCTATAGACGGGCATAGCCATCGCCACCGGGGTTTGATGCAATGACAGCGCTGTCATAAGTCGAGCGACTGGTAAAGCCATAGCGAATTTTTGCGTGAGATGCCTGAAAACAGGCTTTCGCGGCGGACCGTCAAGTCCTAATAGGGGCGCGGTCCCACTCCAGGAAGTGTTTAAACAATGTCATTGTCCCAGGGTAAATCGTCCTCCCGCAAACCGGTCTTCGTCCTCGTCGGCGGTACCGGCGACCTCGCCATGCGCATGCTGTGGCCGTCGCTGGCCATGCTGCTCCAGGACGGCTTCATCGACGAGGGCCTGCGCCTGGTGTCGGTGGCGCGCGAGAAGGTCGACACCGAAGAGGTGCGCAGCCGGGTCATCGATGCGCTGAAGAAGCGCGTCGGCAAGGATCTCGAGCACGGCACGGCCGACCGCCTGGTCAAGGGCCTGACGCATCTGGCGCTGGACGCTTCCGATCCCGACTGGGGCAAGAAGCTGAAGGCCGAACTGGGCGATATCGACCAGTTGGACGTCGTCTACTTCCTGTCGGTGTCGCCGACCCTGTTCAAGCCGATCTGCGAACAGCTGCGCACCGCCGGCCTGAGCAATGCCCCCAATCGCGTCATCATCGAAAAGCCGATCGGCCGCGACCTGGACTCGTCAAAGGTGATCAACGACTCGGTCGGCCACGCCTTCGACGAAGCGCGCACCTTCCGCATCGACCACTATCTCGGCAAGGAAACGGTGCAGAACCTTTTGGCCCTGCGCTTCGGCAACGCCATTTTCGAGCCCCTGTGGACCTCGCGTTCGATCGACCACGTGCAGATCTCGATCTCCGAGACCGTCGGCGTCGGTGACCGCCTCGGCTATTACGACGAATACGGTGCGCTGCGCGACATGCTGCAGAACCACCTGATGCAGCTTCTGTGCCTGTTGGCCATGGAGCCGCCGGCCTCGCTGCAGGCCGATGCGTTGCGTGACGAAAAGGTCAAGGTGCTGCGTTCGCTGAAGCCGATCCGCGCCGACAACTGCTTCTTGACGACGGCGCGCGGCCAGTACGGCCAAGGCTTCGCCGAAGGTCATGCCGTCGCCGGATACCTCGCCGAAAAGGGCGGGCCGTCGGACACCGAAACCTTCGTCGCCGTCAAGGCCGAGATCGACAACTGGCGCTGGGCCGGCACCCCCTTCTACCTGCGCACCGGCAAGTGCCTGCCGACCCGCACGACGGAAATCTCGATCCAGTTCAAGGCTGTGCCGCACTCGATCTTCGGCAACGAGGCCAAGGCCAACCGCCTGGTCATCCGCCTGCAGCCCGAGGAAGACATCGCGCTGTCGCTGATGAACAAGTCGCCCGGCCTGACGTCGGACGGCATGCACCTGACGCAGCTCGACCTGTCGCTGTCGCTGGATGCGGTCTTCGACGCCAACGGCACGAAAAAGCCGCGCCGCCGCATCGCCTATGAGCGCTTGATCCTCGACGCGCTGAACGGCAACAACGCGCAATTCGTCCGCCGCGACGAGGTCGAAGCCGCCTGGATGTGGGTCGACGGCATCGTCAAGGCCTGGCAGACCTCCGGCATGAAGCCGCAGCCCTACGCCGCCGGCTCCAACGGCCCCACCAACGCCCAGCTCCTGCTGGAGCGTGACGGCCGCTTCTGGAACGACTGACATGACCAGCGCCGACACACCGTACCAAGGCCACCTTTCCGTCCTGCCGGGCGGAAAGGGGGGGATTCACATCCGCGCCTTCGACAGCAAGACCGACGCCGGCGCCTGGGTCGCCGGCGAGATACTGGCCTCGCTGAACGCCGCCATCAACGAGCGCGGCAAGGCCTTGTGGCTGGGCTGCGGCGGCACCACGCCCAAGCCCGTCTATGAGCGCCTGGGCGCCTCGCACCTCGACTGGGACCGCGTCCAGCTGGCCCAGGTCGACGAACGCTTCGTGCCGACGGACGACGCCCGCTCCAATACCCGCATGATGCGCGAAGCCCTGGCGCATGTGTTGAGCGAAGATGACGGTCCGGGTATGGAGCTGATCTCACTGATCGAGGACATTACCGACCAGGACAATTGCGCCGCGATGGCTGAGGCGACCCTGCTCGACCTCGGCGGCGGCGAGGCGCCGACCTTCGACTTCTCGCTGCTCGGCATGGGGCCGGACGGGCACTACGCCTCGATCTTCCCCAACCACGCCATCAATGCCTTCGTCTACGACACCAAAGCTCTGGTCCTGCCGGTGGCGCCGTCCGGCAGCGATGCCGAACCGGTATGGCCGCGCATTACCCTGTCCGTACCGGCGATCAATCGCTCGCGCCGCATCGTCTTCTTCGTGACGGGCCAGGAAAAGCTCGACCGGCTGAAGTCGCACGGCACGGTCACCGATCCCTATACGTCGCCGATCGGCGCCTTCCTGGCGCAGTGCCCGGTGCCGGTCGAATTCGTGTGGGCGGCATAAGGACTTAAGACCATGACCGAGCTGCACCCCGTCCTCGCCGAAGTCACCCAGCGCATCATCGCGCGTTCCCGGGATCTGCGCGCCAAGTTCATGGCGCGCGCCGACCGCTACAAGGCCGACGAACCGCGCCGCAAGAAGCTGTCCTGCGCCAACTACGCCCACGTGGTGGCAGCTTCGACCGAGCACGACAAGCTGCAGGCGGCGCTGGACGGCGTCGCCAATATCGGCATCGTCACCAGCTATAACGACATGCTGTCGGCGCACCAGCCGTATCACGACTATCCGGAAAAGCTGCGCGGCATGGCGCGCAAGGTCGGCACCACGACCCAGGTCGCCGGCGGCGTGCCCGCCATGTGCGATGGCGTCACCCAAGGCCGGCCGGGCATGGAGTTGTCGCTGTTCTCGCGCGACGTCATCGCCATGGCGACCGCCGTGTCGCTGAGCCACGACGCCTTCGACGCCGCCCTGATGCTGGGCATCTGCGACAAGATCGTGCCGGGCCTGGTCATGGGCGCGCTGTCCTTCGCCCACCTGCCGATCATCTTCGTGCCATCGGGCCCGATGCCGTCGGGCCTGCCCAATCCGGAAAAGGCCAAGGTGCGCACGATGTATGCGCTGGGCCAGGTCGGCCGCGACAAGCTCCTGGAGGCGGAGATGGCGTCCTACCACGCCGCCGGCACCTGCACCTTCTACGGCACCGCCAACTCCAACCAGATGCTGATGGAGATGATGGGCCTGCACGTGCCGGGCGCGGCCTTCGTGGCGCCGGGTAACGCTTTGCGCGAAGCCTTGACCCAGGCGGCCGTCGAACGCGCCGCCAAGACCGCCGAAAACGGCAAGGATCCGCAGCGCCTGGCCGATGTGCTCGATGCGCGCGCCTTCGTCAACGGCGTCGTCGGCCTGCTGGCCACCGGCGGCTCGACCAACCATACGCTCCACCTGCCAGCCATGGCCCGTGCCGCCGGCGTGATCCTGACCTGGGAAGACATGGACGACCTGTCGCGCGTCGTGCCGCTCCTGGCGCGCGTCTATCCCAACGGTTCGGCCGATGTGAACCACTTCCATGCCGCCGGCGGCATGGGCTTCGTCATTCGTGAACTGCTGTCGGCCGGCCTGTTGCATGGCGACGTGCAGACGATCTGGGGGCAGGGACTCGACGCCTATGCCCAGGAACCGATCATGCAGGACGGCGCGCTCGTCTGGCGCGACGCGCCGGCGCAAAGCCTCGACGAAAACGTGCTGCGCCCGGCAAGCAATCCGTTTTCGCATGAGGGCGGCCTGCGCGAACTGAAGGGCAATCTCGGCCGGGCGGTCGCCAAGACTTCGGCCGTCAAGCACGAGCACCGCATCGTTGAAGGTCCGTGCGTCGTGTTCGACGACCAGGACGACTTCCTGGCGGCGTTCAAGGCCAAGCAACTGCCCGAAGGCGACTTCATCTGCGTCGTGCGCTTCCAGGGCCCCAAGGCCAACGGCATGCCCGAACTGCACTCGCTGACGCCGTCGCTGTCGTCGATCCTCGATGCCGGCCGCAAGGTCGCCCTGGTTTCGGACGGCCGCATGTCCGGCGCCTCGGGCAAGGTTGCCGGCGCCATCCATCTTACGCCCGAAGCCGTCGACGGCGGGCCGATCGCCAAGTTGAAAACCGGCGACGTGCTGCGCGTCGATTGTGAGACGGGTACTTTAGACTACCTCGGGGATGCCACCGAGTTCGCTCAAAGACAGAACGCTGAACGGCCGGAAGACGCCGACGGCGTGGGACGGGAACTTTTCGCGCACATGCGCCGCTCGGTTGGACCGGCGGACGCGGGCGGCGCGGTTTTTTGGTGACAAGGATTTATGACATCTCCTTCTAATATTGGCGCTTTTCACACCCCTGTGCTGCGTGGGGTGGTTGGCGATATCGGCGGCACCAATGCCCGCTTCGCCATTGCCGAACGTAAAGACGGTAAAACGACGCTCAGCCACTTCAAGTCGCTGGAATGCGCGGCCTATACCGACGTCTATGACGCCCTGAAGGGCTATTTCGCCATGACCGGCGAAAAGCCCGGCTGCGACTTTACGGTCGTCGCCGTGGCGGGACCCGTCAAGGACGGCCGCATCAAGTTCACCAACCTGTCGTGGGAGGTGCGCGAAGACCTGCTGGGCCAGGCGACCGGCGCGCGCCATACGCGGTTGATCAACGACTATGCCGGCCTGGCCTTCGCCTTGCCGCACCTGACGCTGGAAGACACCCGCACCATCGGCCCGGTGCAGCAGGGCTTCGGCGACGTGCACGCGGTCATGGGCGCGGGGACGGGCTTTGGCGCCTCGGTACTGGTCGGCGGCGAGTTCGGACCCTATTGCCTGTCGACCGAAAGCGGTCACATGAGCTTTGCGCCGGTCAACGACTACGAGTCGGAAATCCTGCGCTTCCTGCGCCGCAAGTACGGACGCGTCACCATCGAGATGCTGCTGTCGGGTCCGGGCCTGGTCAATCTCTACCAGGCCATCTCGGCGATCCGCGGCGAAAAGGCCGAGGACCTGACCCCGGCCCAGATCACCCATCTCGACGGCAATGACGCCACCGGCTCGCGCTACACGGTCGAAGCCTTCCTCGACATCCTGGCCAGTGTCTGCGGCGACCTCGCCCTGGCGCACGGCGCGGTCTCGGGCATGTTTATCGCCGGCGGTGTGGCGCCGCGCCTGATTTCGCACATCGACGAGATCCGCTTCCGCGCTCGCATGGAGGCCAAGCAGCCTCTGTCGGCCATGGTCGCCGCCATCCCGTCGCGCATCATCATCCATCCGTACGCAGCGTTGCTCGGTTCAGCCAACGCCCTCACCGACATGCAGATCCTCGCCTAGGCGAGGATCTGATTTTCTTTGGCGCTCAAGCGCCGCGCAGGCTCTACGCGCATTTTGCTCAAGAAGCGAAGCGTTAGCACGCTTCTTGGGCGTGCGCGGCGGCCAGCAAACGTTAACAATGTCGCCCTTGCCGATGCTTTGCATCGGAATGGGTACTAACTTTTGAAGGTTCTTCCATGTCCACAGCCCCCGTCATTCCCGAATATATGTCCATGGGCCCGGTGCTGCCGGTCATGGTCATTTCCGAGCTGTCCCATGCGGTGCCGCTGGCCGACGCCCTGATCAAGGGCGGCATCAAGGTGTTGGAAATCACGCTGCGCACCCCGTGCGCGCTGGACGCCATCCGCGAGATCAGCAATGCCTTCCCGGAAGCCGTGGTGGGCGCCGGCACCGTGCTGACCCCGGCCGATGCCGAAAAATCGGCCAAGGCGGGCGCCAAGTTCCTGGTCTCGCCCGGCCTGACCGAAACCCTGGCCCGCCAGGATTTTTGCCCGCTGCTGCCGGGTGTGGCGACCTCGTCGGAAGTCATGCAGGCGCTGGAGTGGGGCTTTACCCACCTGAAGTTTTTCCCCGCCGTGCCGGCCGGCGGCACCGCCTATCTCAAGGGCATCGGCGGCCCGCTGCCCCAGGTGAAGTTCTGCCCGACCGGGGGTGTCGACCCGAAGAACGCCGCCGAATTCCTCGGCCTGCCCAACGTCCTGTGCGTCGGCGGATCGTGGGTGGCGCCGGCTTCGGCCATGGTCGAAGGCCGCTGGGACGAGATCACGCGCCTGTCCGCCGAGGCGGTTTCGACTTTTGGCAAGAAATAAGGTCTGACAATAGGCTAAACAGCGTGCCGGGTTGACAAAGGTGTCAACCCGCCTGAAGGTTGTTATCCCTGTCATTTCGGCGGGCCTATGACAACGCGACAAGTGCCTTGACCCAGACCAAGCCGTCTCCCGATCGCCCCATTGTCCGACCTCAGACCGCCCCGTCCGTGCCGGCGGCGGTATCGACCATCACCGACGTGGCGCGATTGGCCGGTGTTTCGATCAAGACCGTGTCGCGGGTGATGAACAACGAGCCCAATGTGCGCGAGGAAACGCGCGTCAAGGTTCGCGAAGCCGCCAATCTCTTGCATTACCGGCCCAACCTGTTGGCTCGGTCCCTGGCGGGCTCGCGCAGCTTCCTGCTGGGCCTGCTCTATAACAACCCCGTGCCCACCTACATCATTTTCATGCATCGCGGCGTCATCGATCGGGCGCGCGAAAGCGGTTATCACCTGTTGGCCGAGCCGCAGGATATCCATGCCGGCGAGCTTGAGCGCAATATCGCCGGCCTTCTGTCGACAATCCGTCTGGACGGCGTCATCCTGACCCCGCCGCTCTGCGACATGGCGGTGGTGCTGCAGACGATCGAGGCGGCCGGCGTGCCTTACGTTCGTGTCTCGCCTTTCCTTTATCCCGGCCGTTCGGCCTATGTGCGCATGGACGAGGCCCTGGCGGCCTACGAGATGACGCAGTATCTGCTGAGCAACGGCCATCGTGATATCGGCTTCGTCATGGGGCACCCCGAGCACGGCGGGTCGCACCTGCGCTACGAAGGCTATATGAAGGCGATGCGCGAGGCGGGGATCGAACCGCGCGCCGAATGGATCAAGCAGGGCTATTTCACCTTCGAATCGGGGGTCGAGGCCGGCAAGTCGTTCTTCGCGCGCGGGGCTGCAAGGCCGACGGCGATCTTTTCCTCGAACGACGACATGGCGTTCGGCATGATGGGCTATGCCCAGCAGGTCGGCGTGCGCGTGCCGGACGACGTCTCCATCGTCGGCTTCGACGATACGCCGGGCTGCGAGCTGATCTGGCCGCACCTGACGACGATCCGCCAGCCGATCACCGACATGGCCTATGCGGCGGCGGACATGCTGCTGTCGCGCAACCATGACAGCGAGGTGGCTTTTGTTGCGTCGAGCCGGCTGCTGCCGTTCGAGTTGGTCGAGCGCGACTCGGTCAAGAAGCTGGTTTAGCGCCGGCGCTAATTCCAAAGCGTGATGAATATCCTGAAACATCCGATGCCTAAGGCATCGGCAAGCGCGACTGCGCGCCCGAGCTCGTGCGAGGAGCCTCGCGGCGCTTGAGCGCACAAAAACCCGCGGCAAAAACTTAAAAAAAACCCGATGAACCGGAGTTCATCGGGACTAAAGGCCAGTGCCTTCCAAACAATGCCACATTTAAGAAGGCGCTTTAAAACCACCGGACGAAGGTGTTGAAAAAGGGAAAGTAACCAGACGTCCAACAGTTCTAAACACATCCGGCACACGTGCCGGACAACAGGGTACGTGATTTTTAGCTTTGTCTGACAACGCTGTCAAGTAATTTGCCCAAAATTAAGAAAACAAATATGTTTTTTTTAATCGAGCGCCGAGTCGCGCACTTCGAAGTTCCGCGATTGTGCGACCGGAAGTGTATGTCGGGCGCTTGACGCGGAATGATAGCGCTGTCAATAATCGTCGGCATAAAGATCGCGGGTGGATGAGAACCGCGGCGATCGCCTACGGGAAGCGACGGCTTGAAAGGGAGACAGATGGCCACAGGGAATAGGGGGGGCGTTGCGTCCCGGCGCGCGGCGCTGTGTGCGGCGGTGGCCGTTGTGGCCTTGTTGCCGGCGCTGAGCCCGGCCATCGGCTTTGCCGCTACGCATAAGCCCAGGGCGGCCAAGGCAGCCGCGGAAAAGACCTACAAGGTCGATCCGGCCTGGCCGAAACTGGCGCCCGCCGGCATCGTCGATGCGAAGACCGAAGCGCGCATTACCGACATCATGGCGAAGATGACGCTCGAGGAAAAGGTCGGCCAGACCGTCCAGGCGGATATCAACTATATCACGCCCGAGGACCTGAAGACCTATCCGCTGGGCTCGATCCTGGCCGGCGGCAATTCCAAGCCGGGCGGCAATCCGCACGCCACGCCCCAGCAATGGCTGAAACTGGCGGACGACTATTATCGCGGCGCCGCGGCGCGGCCGACGAATGCGCACATCCCGCTGATGTTCGGCATCGACGCGGTGCACGGCCATTCCAACCTGACCGGCGCCATCATCTTCCCGCACAATGTCGGCCTGGGCGCGGCCCATGACCCGGCGCTGATCCGCAAGATCGGCGAGGTGACGGCGGATGAGATGTCGCTGGTCGGCGTCGACTGGACCTTCGCGCCGACACTGGCGGTGGCGCGCGACAAGCGCTGGGGCCGCTCATACGAGTCCTATTCGGAAAATCCGGCGGATGTCGCCGCCTATTCCGGCGAAATGGTCGACGGGCTGCAAGGGCCGGACGGCGGCAAGGACGGCGTAAAACCCGGCCATATCATCTCTTCGCCCAAGCACTTCTTGGGCGACGGCGCCACCAAGGACGGCAAGGACCAGGGCGACGCCGTATTGTCCGAGGCCGATCTGGCCCGCATCCATGGCGCCGGCTATGTGCCCGCGATCAAGGAAGGCGCCTTGGGCGTCCTGGTCTCCTTCTCGTCGTGGAACGGCGTCAAGATGGCCGCCAATGCCGAGCTGCTGACCGGTGCGCTTAAGGGCCGTATGCATTTCGACGGCTTTACCGTTACCGACTGGAACGCCCAGGGCCAGGTGCCGGGCTGCGCCAATGACGATTGCCCGGCCGCCTTCAATGCCGGCATCGACATGTTCATGGCGCCGGACAGCTGGAAGGGCATGTACGAACACCAGCTGGCCGAGGTGAAGTCGGGCAAGATCTCGATGGCCCGCCTCGACGACGCCGTGCGCCGCATTCTGCGCGCCAAGATCAAGGGCGGCCTGTTCGACGAGGGCGCGCCGGCGGAGCGTCCGCTGGCCGGCCATTTCGAGCAACTGGGCTCGGCCGAGCATCGCGCCGTCGCCCGCCAGGCGGTGCGTGAATCGCTGGTGCTGATCAAGAACCAGGGCCATATCCTGCCGCTGTCGGGCGCCACCCATATCCTGGTCGCCGGCGACGGGGCCGACAATATCGGCAAGCAGGCCGGCGGTTGGACCATCACCTGGCAGGGCGCGGGCAATCGCAATAGCGACTTCCCCAATGGCACCTCGATCTATGCCGGGCTCGCCGACGCCGTGAAAGCCTACGGCGGATCGGCGACGGTCAGTGTGGACGGCAGCTATACGCAAAAGCCGGACGTCGCCATCGTCGTGATCGGCGAGGACCCCTATGCCGAATTCCAGGGCGACCGCGCCAACCTGGCCTACAAGCAGGGTGACGACAGCGACCTGGAGCTGATCAAGAAGCTCAAGGCCGCCGGCATTCCGGTCGTGACGGTCTTCCTGTCGGGCCGGCCCTTGTGGACCAATCGCGAGATCAATGCCTCGGACGCCTTTGTCGAGGCGTGGTTGCCCGGCACCGAAGGCGGCGGCGTCGCCGACGTGCTGATCGGCGACGACAAGCGCCAGGTGCGCAACGACTTCAAGGGCAAGCTGACCTTCTCGTGGCCGAAGACGGCTGTGCAGGGGGCGCTCGATGTCGGCACGCCCGGCTATGACCCGCAATTCGCCTATGGCTATGGCCTGACCTATCTCGACAAGGGCGACGTCGCGCCGTTGTCGGAGGAGTCGGGCCTCGGCAACCAGGTTCTGGTCAATGTTGACAAATACTTCGACGCCGGCCGCGTCAAGACGCCGTGGACGCTCGACCTGATCGATGGGGCGGGCAAGACGGCGGGCGACCATGACGCCTTCAAGAGCCCGAACGGCGCCGTGGCGCAAACGACGATCGACGCCACCAAGCAGGAAGACGGCCGCTCGCTGGTCTTTACGGGCGCGGGTGAAGCGGCCTTCACGGGTGATCCGGTCGATATCAGCCGCCAGACGCTCGGCAAGATGACGATCGCCATCACCTATCGTCTGAACGCGCCGGTGACGGGACCGGTTTTCATCGGCATGGGCAAGGACCTGTCGTCCGAGCATCGCCTCGACGTCTCCAAGCTCCTGACCGCCCCGGTCGGTCAGTGGGCGACGTTGAAGGTCAAGCTCGACTGCTACGTCGCCGCCGGCATGGACCCCAAGACGATCGGCGTGCCGTTCGGCCTGTCGACCCAGGGGCCGCTGTCGCTCAGCTATACCTCGGTCAAGCTCGCCTCCGACGAAGGCGACGCGGTCTGCCCCGCACAATAACGCGATAATAATATATTCTCGCGTTATTGTGCCTCCCCGGCTTGACCGGGGAGGGGGACCGCGCGCCTTCTTCAGGCGCGTGGTGGAGGGGCTTCTTGCTTCCCTACCTCCTAAATCCTCAGAGTTGCCTTTTCCTGGGACCTGTGAGATGGTTGCCCCTTAATTGTATGATATTTGGCGCGTTGTCAGCATGTTGGCGCCTCACGTTTATCCCAAAAGTGGCAATCCACTTTTGGGCGCGAGGCCGAAAGAGACGCCGAAATCATCGAGGGAACCAAACCGAGGGGTCTATGCCTGATCTTATTAAGCTGTTTCATCTGCCGGCGGCGAATTTCCTGTCGAATCTCGACCTGTGGATCGTCCTTATCTATGCCGTCGCCATCTTCGCCCTGGCGCAGATCGTCTCGCGCCGCAAATCGACCGAAGCGGTGTCGTCCAAAGGCTACTTCCTGGCCGGCAACACCCTGCCGTGGTGGGCCATCGGCGCCTCGCTGATCGCCGCCAACATCTCCGCCGAGCAGATCATCGGCATGTCGGGCTCCGGCTATCGCATCGGCCTGGCCATCGCCTCCTACGAATGGATGGCGGCGATCACCCTGATCATCGTCGGCAAGTTCTTCATCCCGGTCTTCCTGCGCAACGGCGTGACCACCATGCCGGGCTTCCTGCAGCAGCGTTTCGGCTCCAGCGTGAAGTTCCTGATGGCCATCTTCTGGTTGCTGCTCTACGTCTTCGTCAACCTGACCTCGATCCTGTGGCTGGGCGGCACGGCCGTGACGACGGTGACCGGCCTCGATCCGGAAGTGGTGCTGATCATTCTCGGCGTCTTCGCCCTGGCTTACCAGATCTCGGGCGGCCTGAAGGCCGTCGCCTTGACCGACATCGTCCAGGTGTCGCTGCTGGTCCTGGGCGGCCTGATCATCCTGACCATCACCCTGACCAAGATCGGAGGCGCCTCGGGCTTCACGGGCGGCTTCCACGAGTTGATGCACCGCTATCCCGACCACTTCCAGATGATCCTCGACAAGTCGAGCAAGTTCTACAACGACCTGCCGGGCTTCGCCGTGCTGATCGGCGGCATGTGGATCATGAACATCTCGTATTGGGGCTTCAACCAGTACATCGTCCAGCGCGCCCTGGCCGCCAAGGACATTCCGGAAGCGCAAAAGGGCATGGCGTTCGCCGCCTATCTCAAGCTGATCATTCCGGCGATCGTCGTCGTGCCGGGCATGGCGGCGCTGATCCTGGCGCCGAACCTGCCCAAGGCCGACCACGCCTACCCGCAGATGATGACGCTGTTGCCGTCGGGCCTGCTGGGCCTCGTCTTCGTCGCCCTGGTCTTCGCGGTCATCTCGTCGACCGCGTCGAAGATCAATTCGATCGCCACCATCTTCGCGCTCGACATCGTCGCCCCCCTGGCGCCCAAGGTGCCGGACAAAGCCCTGGTCAATATCGGCCGGATCGCCGCGGTCGTCGCCGTGATCATCGGCATCCTGGTGGCCGAACCGCTGCTGGGCCATACCGACCAGGCCTTCCAGTTCATCCAGGACTTCACCGGCTTCTTCACGCCGGCGATCGTCGTCATCTTCGCACTGGGCATGTTCTGGAAGCGTTGCTCGACGGCCGGGGCCTTCGCCGCGGTGGCCGGCGGCTTCCTGTTCTCGTGCTTCTTCTACGTGGCGTCCTACCTGCACAACAACCCGAGCTTCGCCGGTTTCACCAACAGCTTCATGGCCACCCAGGTGCCGGACATGCCGTTCATGAACCGCGTCGGCTGGGTGTTCTGGATCTCGTTGGCCCTGTGCGTGCTGGTCTCGCTGATCGTGCCGAACAAGCGCGAAGTCTCGACCCTGACGCTGGAAGGCGTCAGCTTCAAGACCACACCCGTGTTCAATGTCCTGGCCATCGGTGTCGTCGTCATCCTGATCGCGCTCTATTTGATTTTCAAATAACGTGACCCACGTGCCGGGCGGTCACGAATTGCGACTGCTTCGCACTTTAACTTGACGTGAAGCTTCCTAAATAATAATCATTCGCAAGTATGGCGGCTCCGGACACCGGGGCCGCCTTTTGCTCCGTTATGTCGGACACTTTTGAATGACCCTGTTCCAGCTTAAGACCCATGCCTCCGCCATCGTCGCCGGGGTCGAGGACCGCTCGGAGCAGGACCCCATCAGCCGCCGTCTGCGCGAGATCGGCTTTGTGCCGGGCGAGGCGGTCAAGGTGGTCGGCCAAGGTCTGTTCGGACGTGAGCCTTTGTTGGTCCAGGTCGGCTTCACCCGCTTTGCCTTGCGCCGCAACGAGGCCGAGCGCGTCACGCTGCGCGAAGGGGCCGCGGCATGAACGCCATCACCCAGAACATCATGGCCGACAGCCTGCGCATCGCCCTGGTCGGCAATCCCAACTGCGGCAAGACGGCGCTGTTCAACCGCCTGACCGGCTCGCGGCAAAAGGTCGCCAACTATGCCGGCGTCACCGTCGAGCGCAAGCAAGGCAGCTTCGTCACGCCCGCCGGCCGCACGATCAAGGTACTCGACCTGCCCGGCACCTACAGCCTCGACGCCATGGGGCCGGACGAGATCATCACCCGCGACGTTTGCCTGGGCCGCCACAAGGACGAGCCCATCCCCGACCTGATCGTCTGCGTGGTCGACGCGACCAATCTGCGCCTGCACCTGCGTTTTGCGCTGGAAGTGCGCGCGCTGGGCCGGCCGATGGTGCTGGCGCTGAACATGGTCGACGCGGCCCGCCAGCGCGGCATCACGATCGACCGGAAAAAGCTCGCCGCCGAACTGGGCGTGCCGGTCGTCGAAACCGTGGCCGTCAGCGCCAATGGCGCCGCCGACCTGATCGCCGCGCTCGACGATGCGCTTCCGGGCATACCCGCCGCCGGGACGGTTGCCGACCTGCACGTCGAGACGCGCCGCCTCCTCGACGCCGCCGTAGTCATGCCCGAAGCGACGTCGAAGATCGACGACGCCATCGACCGCGTTGTGCTGCATCCGGTCTTGGGCCTCTTCATCCTGGTCGCCATCATGTTCGTCGTCTTCCAGGCGGTGTTCGCCTGGGCGCAGCCGATCATGGACATGATCACTGCTGGCGTCACCTGGCTGGGCGCCACCACGACGGGACCGCTGCCCGACGGCCTGCTCAAGGACTTCCTGACCCAGGCCGTGTTCGGCGGGTTGGGCACCGTCATTGTCTTCCTGCCGCAGATCCTGATCCTGTTCTTCTTCATCCTGTCGCTGGAAGAGTCCGGTTACCTGCCGCGCGCGGCGTTCCTGCTCGACAAGACGATGGCGGCGGCCGGCCTGTCGGGCCGATCCTTCATTCCGCTCTTGTCGTCGTTTGCCTGCGCTATTCCGGGCATCATGGCGACGCGCTCGATCCACGATCCGCGCGACCGGCTGACCACCATCCTGGTGGCGCCCTTGATGACCTGCTCAGCGCGCTGGCCCGTCTATACCCTGCTGGTCAGCGCCTTCATCCCGCAGAAGGTGTTCTGGGGCGTCGTCAACCTGCAGGGCCTGGTCCTGTTCGCCCTGCTGATTACCGGTATCATCAGCGCGCTGGCCGTGTCGTGGATCATGAAGCTGACCCGCAAGGACCGCAGCGAATATCCGCTGATGATGGAGTTGCCGTCCTATCGCCTGCCCAATGCGCGCAACCTGGCGGTCGGCCTGGCCGAGCGCGCCCGTATCTTCCTGCGCCGCATCACCGGCGTCATCTTCACCGCCAATGCCGTGCTGTGGGTACTGACCACCTTTCCACGGCCGCCGGCGGGCGCTGCGGGCGCGGCCATCAACTATTCGGTGGCCGGCATGATCGGCCATGTGATGCAGCCCGTCTTTGCCGCTATCGGCTTCAACTGGCAGATCTGCGTGGCCCTGATCCCCGGCATGGCGGCGCGCGAAGTCGCCGTCGCCGCGCTTGGCACCGTCTATTCGGTCCAGGGCTCGGAGGACGCGGTTCGCGACCAACTCGGCCACCTGATCGCCGGCCAGTGGAGCCTTCCCACCGCGCTGTCGCTGCTGGCCTGGTACGTCTTCGCGCCGCAATGCCTGTCGACCCTGGCCGTCATCCGCCGCGAAACCAATACCTGGAAATACGTGGTGATCACCGCCGGCTACCTGTTCGCCCTGGCCTATGTCGCATCGTTTGCGACCTACCAGATCGCCCGTCAATTCCTGGGATAAGGCGCCGCTCATGTATGCCATCTTCGAAGTCCTGGTCATCGCCGCCATTGTCGCCTTCAGCGTCGTGCAACTGGCGCGCACCCTGTTTCCGCAGACGAGCCGCGCCTGGTCGGGGACGCTGGCCGCCGCCCTGCGCCGTGAGGCCTCGCCGCCCGTCCTGCGCCATATCGGCGTCTGGTTGACGCCCAAGGATACCGGCGATTCCGGCTGCGGCTCCGGCGGCTGCACCTCGTGCAAGAGCTGCTCGACCTTTACCTTTGATCCAGCCGCCGAGCCGACCCCGCCGGTCCACCGTTAGGCGGCAACAGCCAAGCTCTCGCGTTTCGGCTGTGCCCGGCAAGTTTTCGCTTAACAAATCGCGGTTGGCGATTATGCTCGGCTAAACGGATAACGGGGGATTTCCATGACGACCAAGACCGCCACGCTGGCCGTGGTCCTCGCGCTGGGCGCATTGGCCGCCACACCGTTTACCGCCGTATCGCAAGACACGCCGGCCGTTCCGGCGACAACGCCCGCACAACCCGTCGGTATCTCGACCCTGCGGTTCGGCGACCAACACATTGAGATCAAAGGCGTGGTGCAGATGGTGGCGACCGCGAATGGCGCGGTGCTCGTCCTGCCCGACGGCGCCGTGCCCCTGCCGGGCAACCTGTTCGATACGGTCAAATTGCCCGACGGCCGCACCGGCTATGCGTTGAAAAGCAAGGACCCTATCAATCTCTCCTACGCCGCCGATCCGGCACCATCGCTGATCCCTGCCGCCTACAACGAGACCATCGAAGCGACGGGCGATCCCGTGACCAAGTTGGGCATCGTGATGAAGGGACAGACGATGGTGTCCATCCCCTATCGTTACAAGCGGCCGCTGCGCATGCGCGAGGATCTGAGCATCAGCGGCCTGTTCGGCACGCGCGTGCTGGCGACCAAGGGCGAGGTCGGCTTCGATGCCGGCGAGTTCACCGGCGGAGGCATGACCCATCACCTGCTGTGCTTTTTCAATCCGACGCACTCGGAACCCTATGCGGTGCCCGATTGCTTCGTAAAGTACCCGGCGCCCGACGGCAGTTTCGGCCTGGCCCAGGTCAATGTCGTCTCGAACCTGCCGGTCAATTATGAGATGTCGCGTTTTCAGGCGACCGGCGCCAAGGCACCGGCCGTCGACAGCGAAGGCGTGACGATCGACCACGACTTTCATCTCGAACTGGTCCCCGGATGGTGGCGGGATCATAAGCTGGAGCTCAGCTGGCGTTCCGACGGGCAATATATCGCCAAGGAGGAAGTGCCTGCCGACGATAACGGCGTGGTCAAGGTCCGGCTGAAAAACGGATACCTGCTGCTGCGCAACGATCCGCGCGAGCACGTCAAGACGCTGGTGGAATTCGCGCCGGACCAATAGCCGGGACCGAGGTAAATTTCGAGGAAGACAGGCGGCGGCAAATACGCTAATGGCTGATCCCAATAGTCAGACAATATGGGGACTGGGATGCTTAAGAGTTTTACCGCCATCGCCGCCGTGTCGGCGCTTTTCTTCACCGCGCCGGCCGTTATGGCCGCGCCACTGACCGCCACGGCAACCTTGCACGCCGACCAGCCGGGGCCGGTGATCAGCCGCTACATCTATGGCCAGTTTTCCGAGCACCTGGGCCGCGGCATCTATGACGGCGTCTGGGTCGGCCGCGATTCGAAAATCCCCAATGTCCGCGGCATCCGCACCGATATCGTCAATGCTTTGCGTGACATCCATACGCCGGTCGTGCGCTGGCCGGGCGGCTGTTTCGCCGACGAATATCACTGGCGCGACGGCATCGGCCCGCGCGACCAGCGCCCCGTGCGCAAGAACAACTGGTGGGCCGGCTCGCCGGAAACCAATGAATTCGGCACGCATGAGTTCATGGATTTCGTGGGCCAGGTCGGCGCCGATCCGTACATCTCGATCAATATCGGCTCGTCCAATCCCACCGAGATGCGCGAATGGATCGAATACATGACCTCGGGGGACCAGGACACCCTGGCCAATGAGCGCCGCAAGAACGGCCGTGACGCGCCGTGGAAGACGCCGTTCATCGGCTTCGGCAACGAGGCCTGGGGCTGCGGCGGCAATATGACGCCGGAATACTATAGCGACGAGCTGCGCAAGTTCTCGGGCTTCTATCACAAGAGCGACTCCAACCCGGCCGTGCGCATCGCGTCGGGCGCCAATGCCGGCGATACCAACTGGACCGACGTGGTGATGAAGAACGCGGCCAAAAATATCGACGCGCTGTCGCTGCACTACTACACCGTGCCGTCCGGCAACTGGGAGCATAAAGGCGCCGCGACCGGCTTCGATACCCAGGCGTGGGCCGATACCTTCGCCAGCACCTTGAAGATGGACAAGCTGATCACCGACCACTCGGCGGTAATGGACAAGTACGATCCGCAAAAGCGTGTCGGCCTGTTCGTCGACGAGTGGGGCACCTGGTACGATGTCGAGCCGGGCACCAATCCGGGTCACCTGTATCAGGAAAACACCTTGCGCGACGCCGTGCTGGCCGCGGTCAACTTCAACATCTTCCAGCACCACGCCGACCGCGTGCGGCTGACGGCGATCGCCCAGACCGTCAACGTCCTCCAGTCGATGATCCTGACCAAGGGCGACCAGATGGTCCTGACACCCACCTACTATGCCTACAAGCTCTACGTGCCGTTCCAGGATTCGACCGAAATCCCGCTCGACGTGACGGCGCCGACCTTTACCCAGGGCGACAAGACCTTGCCGGTGTTCAATGCCTCCGCCGCCAAGGGCAAGGACGGCAAGACCTATATCGCCATCGCCAATATGGACCCCACCGACGCGGTCGACCTCACGGTCGATCTCGGCGCGCTGAAGGCCAAGGCGGTGTCGGGCCAGGTGCTGACGGCGGCCAAGATGGACGCGCTCAACGACTTCGGCAAGGCGCCGGCCGTGGCGCCGGTGGCCTTCAAGGGCGCCAAGCTGGCCGGTGGCAAGCTGGTGCTCGACGTGCCGGCCAAGTCGGTGGTCGTGGTTGGCGTGGAGTAGGCGCCGGCGGCTTTTCAAGCTGACATCATCCCCGCTTCCCACGGAAGCGGGGATTTTCTTTTAAGCGTCGACTTCCAAAAGCTTTTGCGTTCGGCGAGCTCGCCGATTCTTCTTAGGAAAATCGGACGCCCGAGCCATGGCGCTTGCATCCAACAGCCCATAAAAAGAAGCGGCCGTTCCATGAGGACGGCCGCTTAAGTCGGAGGTCTCCGGGGAGATGGGAGACCTGCGATGCTGATTGTCCAACAATGGGCTTCGCCGGCCTCCCGGTCATTCAACGGCAAGACGTGACGCGCCCCGTCGCACGGGAGTGAAATTCTTGCCGGTAGCGTCTTTCGACACGCTGCCCTTTGCTGACGATTGTCTGACAATTTTGATGAATGTACTCTAATCTGGGCCAAGGGCAAGTGAAAATTGTCAGGCAATGGCCGCCTTGTGGCCGCGCTTGAGCTTCAGGGTCGCGCCCATCTGCCGCGACCAGACCTGGGTGAATTCCGCACCCATCAGGAAGACCTGGCTGGAATAGTAGATCCACACCAGAAGCACGATCAGCGAGCCGGCGGCGCCGTAGGTCGAGCTGAGCGCACTGCGGCCGAGATAGAGCCCGATCAGGTATTTGCCGAGCGAGAACAAAAGCGCGGTGAAAGCGGCGCCGACCCAGACGTCGCGCCAGCGGATATCGACGTCGGGCAGGACGTTGAAGATGATGCCGAACAACAGTGTGGTGACGAGGAAGGAGAGGGCGGTATTGCCGGCGTCGAGCGCCAGGGCGGGCAGGGTGCCGAACATCGCGGTCACGGCGGCTATGCCGGCGGAAACCACCAGCGAGAACAGCAGCAAAAGGCAGATGCCGAGGATCATGCCGAAGGACAGGAGGCGCTTGTTGACGAAGCCCATGACGCTCGACTGTTCCTTGGGCACGTTCCACACCACGTTCATCGCCGCCTGGAGTTGCCCAAAAAAGCCGCTGGCCGAGATCAGCAGGGTGACCAGCCCGACGACGGTGGCCATAAGGCTCTTCTTCTGGCTCGACGCGTTGGCCAGCATGTCGCCGATGGCGCGGGCGCCGTCGCTGCCGACCAGGTGCTGCATTTGCAGCAAAAGATCATCGCGGGCGTGGCTGTGGCCGAAGGCGAGGCCGGCGACCGACACGACGATCAGCAGCAAGGGGCCGATCGACAATATGGCGTAGAAGGCCAGCGCCGCGCCCAGCCTGGCGGCATTATGGTCGTTCCAGGCGCGCCAGGTTTCGCGCCCCAGGCGGGCGACGAGCGGTGGGATTCGATGAATGTCGATCTGGGTCATGGCGCCATTCGGGGCAAGGGAACCCCAAAGGCCTAGCCGATCCCACGTAAGAAGAAACGACGAGGCCCGGGCTTTGCCGGTTCAAAATCGATAAGGCGAACGGCGTTCGGCAAGGCGATTTTATTTTCCGCCTTCGGCATCCGAGCGAAACCTTATGGGTGCGGCTGTAGCTTGGTTCGGCATCTTCAAGGAGGTTGGCATGCGCTATTCACGTCTGGGACGCACGGATATAGAGGTGTCGCGCGCCGGCCTCGGCACGATGATCTTCGGCGAACAGGTCAAGGAAGCCGATGCCCATGCCCTGATGGACTATGCGCTCGACCAGGGTGTCACCCTATTCGATACGGCCGAGCTCTATGCCGTGCCGCCGCGGCCCGAAACCGCTGGCGCCACCGAGACCATCATCGGCAACTGGTTTAAAAAAACGGGCAATCGCGACAAGGTCGTACTGGCGTCCAAGGTCATGGGCCGTGACGACAAGCGCACCTGGTTGCGCACACCGCGCCAAACCTTGCGCCTGACGCGCGAGCAAATCGACTTTGCCGTCGAAGGCTCGCTGCGCCGCCTGCAAACCGACCGCATCGACCTGTACCAGCTGCATTTTCCTGACCGCAAGTTCAAGGCGCTGAGCTTCAATGTCCACCCGGATGTCGATGACGACTATGTGCCGTTCGAGGATATTATCGAAAGCCTGGAGCGCCATATCGAGAAGGGCAACATCCGCCACTGGGGGGTATCGAACGAGACCTCGTGGGGATTGATGCGCTACGTTGCCGAGGCCGACAAGGCGGGCCGGCCGCGCCCCGTGTCGGTCCAGAACAACTATTCCCTGCTCGATCGCGATTTCGAATATGGCCTGGTCGAGGATGCGCTGCGCGAAAACGTCGGCCTGATCGCCTTTTCGCCCCTGGCCACCGGCGTGCTGACCGGCAAATACCTGGCCGGCGCCAAGCCCGAGGGTGCGCGCCAGACCCTGTTCGGCGACGACAACGCCCTGCATCGGCCGGGGCAGGAAGAGGCGGTGCGCGCCTATCGCGACCTGGCGTTGAGCCGTGGCCTGCGTCCCGAAACCCTGGCCTTGAAGTTCGTCGACATGCGGCCGTTCGTGACGTCGGTCCTGGTCGGTGCGCGGACGCTTGACCAGCTGAAAACCAACCTGGCCGCCTTCGATATCGACTGGAGCGACGACCTGGAAAAGGCCGTGCACGAGGTCTACCGCCATAACCGCACGGTTACCGCCCGCGAACTCGAAAAGGCGGAATAAGCTTACGGAATCAAAATCGTCGTGCCGGTGGTGTGGCGGCCCTCGAGCGCCTCGTGGGCGGCGCGGGCTTCGCTGAGCGGGAAGGTCTGATTGACCGCGATCTTCAGCACGCCGGACGCAATCAGGCCGAACAGCTCTTCCGCCGCCGCCAGCAGCACCTCGCGCTTGTCCATATAGGCGAACAGGGAGGGACGCGTGACAAAGAGCGAACCCTTCTGGTTCAGGATATTCAGGTCGACCGGCGGCACCGGGCCCGACGACTGGCCGAACAGGGCCAGCAGGCCCAGCGGCTTCAGTACGTCCAGCGAGCCCGAAAACGTATCCTTGCCCACGCTGTCATAGACGACCTCGACCCTGCGGCCTTGCGTCAAGTCGAGCGTGCGGGCGACGAAATCTTCGGTGCGGTAATTGATGACGTGGTCGTAGCCGTGCGCCAGAGCCAGGTCGATCTTTTCCGGCGAACCGGCCGTGCCGATGACGGTCGCGCCGATATGCCTGGCCCACTGGCCGGCAATCAGGCCGACCCCGCCGGCGGCGGCGTGGATCAGGATTTCGTGGCCAGCTTCGACCTTGAACGTCCGGTGCAGCAGGTATTGCGCGGTCAGCCCCTTGAGCAGGACGGCGGCCGCGACCTCATCGCTGACACCGTCGGGGACGGGGACCAGCTTGGCCGCCGGAACGATCCGTTCCTGCACATAGGTGCCGGGGCCGAAGATATAGGCGACGCGGTCACCCGGCTTGAATTCGGTGACGCCGGGGCCGATCGCCTCGACCACCCCGGCCGCTTCGTTACCTGGAATAAACGGTAATTGGGTCTTGTAGAGGCCGCTGCGGAAATAGGTGTCGATGAAGTTGACGCCGATAGCGGTATGACGCAACCGCACCTCACCGGCGCCGGGATCGCCGACCGTCACCGCTTCGACCCGCATCACCTCGGGGCCGCCCACCTCATGCACACGGATGGCAGTTGTCATCGTCAGTCCCTTTAAATCCGTTTTCCGTAAGGTGAGTCCACAAGGCGTAAAGCGCAAGACTCCTTTGGAATATCTTTATGATTTTCTTATAAATTTCTGCTGTGAATTAATCGCTTTCCCGAAGGCTGTTTGTTATCGGTAAGGACTGAATTGTATTTCCTCAATTGCCAATAAACGCCATGAACGGCCCATTTAGCGAAGATTCCGCCGAAGTGCGGGCTTATCTCGCCGCCATCGTCAATTCCTCGGACGACGTCATCATCAGCAAAAACCTGGATGGTGTCATCACCTCGTGGAATCGCGCCGCCGCCAAGCTGTTCGGCTACTCGCCCGACGAGGCCATCGGCAAGCATATCGGCCTGATCGTACCCCCGGAAAAAATGGAAGAGGAGTACGAGCTTCTCGACAAGGTGCGCTCGGGCGAGCCGATCGACCATTTCGAGACCTTGCGGCGCACGCGTGACGGCCACCTGATCGACGTGTCGCTGACCGTCTCGCCGATCCGCGACGAACGCGGCAAGGTGATCGGTATCTCAAAGGTCGCTCGCGACATATCCGACCGCAAGAAGAGCGAACAACTGCTGGCCCAGGCCAATCGCCGTCGCGACGAATTCCTGGCCAATATGAGCCACGAGTTGCGTACGCCGATGAATGCCATCATCGGCCTGTCGCATATATTGAGCCTGTCCGACGTGCTGCGGCCGCGCGACCAGCAATGCGTCGCCATGCTGCGCCAGAGCGCCGACGGATTGCTGGTCCTGATCAACGACCTGCTCGACTTCGCCAAGATCGACCAGGGCATTATCGAGATCGAAAACGTCGAGTTCAGGCTGTCGGAAGTGGTCGGCAATGTGGTCAAGCTGATGGACATCCGCGCCCGGGAAAAGGGCTTCAGCGTCCATCTCGACTACGACGAAGCGACCGGCGAGACCTATGTCGGCGATCCGTTTCGCGTGCAGCAGATCCTCAACAACCTGATCGGCAACGCGGTCAAGTTCACCGACCACGGCGGCGTGACCGTCACGGTGCGGCCGGGCGACAATCGCATCTGGCACGGCGTGATTATCGAGGTCACCGATACCGGCATCGGCGTTCCGGCCGAAAAGCTCGACCTGATCTTCGAGAAGTTCACCCAGGCCGACAGCTCGATGACGCGCAAATACGGCGGATCGGGGCTGGGCCTGTCGATCTGCAAGGCCCTGGCCGAGCGCATGGACGGCGAGATCACGGCTATCAGCACGCCGGGCTTCGGCTCGACCTTCACGGTGCGCCTGCCGCTGGTGCGTGGCGCGGCGGTGGCGGCGGACGTCAAGGACGTGGCGTCCGAACGGGGGCACAGCCATGTGCTGATCGTCGACGACTATGAGCCGAACGTGCTCGTGGTGTCGAGCCTGCTCGACCAGATGGGGTTCACCTATGACGTCGCCCACTCCGGCATGGAGGCCTTGCGCAAGGTTATGGCCGCCGATTTCGAGGTCATTCTGATGGACGTCCAGATGCCGGGCATGGACGGCTACGAATGCACGCGCCGCATCCGGGAGATGGAGAACGAAAAGGGCCTGGACGCTGTGCCGATCATCGCCATGACCGCCCATGTCCGGGCCGTCGACCGCAGCGCCTGCCTCGAGGCCGGCATGACCGACTTTATCGCCAAGCCGTTCGTCCCGTCCGACCTGACGCGTTTTCTCACCGGTGTCATGACGGGGCGCCCGTTGACGCCGGGCGGCCGGCCGAGTTTCGTCAGCGTGTCGTAAGGCTAAACCTGCAATCTTGTACCGGGGCGCGAAGGATTTGGCGCGCTAGGCCGTTCAAGGTCAGATACTCTTCAAGGCTCAGCCGCGCACGCCATGACATCCTCACACTGTCGGATCAGATCTGGTGCCGCGCGACGGATTGTGAACCGATGACCGCGCTTCGTTTCGAGCGCCTGCTGGGATTGGTTGACCACCGTCGATCGCTGCTCGTCAGCCTCAGCCTATTCGTGCTCATTGTCACCAGCCTGTCCTTGGCCGTCTCCGCCGAACACCGTCACGTGGTCCAGGAACGCCGGATGGCGCTCGTCCAGGCGCAGGTGCTGGCCGATGCCGTCTCCGGCGCCCTGGCCCTGAACGACCAGGATGCCATTGGCCAATACGCTTCGGCCTTGCGTGAAAATCCCGACGTCGTCGTCGTCGGGGTCTATGACGACAAGGGTGGCCTGATTGCGGGGTACGGCTCGCAGGCCGTGCCGGCGCGGCTCGAGGATGCGGTGCGCGCGCAACCCGCCGCCAAGGGCTTAGCCGTCGATACGCCCGTCATGCAACGTGGCGTTCGGCTCGGCACGGTCTATATCCGCCAGGCCAGCGAACCCCTGGTCAACAAGCTGCGACGCTATGCCGGCGCCGCCCTGCTGCTGATCATGGCCAGCCTGATGCTGGGCGTCATGGCGCTGGACGCGCGCAAGGTCCGCGCCGGTCACGCGCGCCTGCTCAAGGAAATGGCCGAACGCGAGATCGCCGAGGCGGCGCTGCGCCAATCGCAGAAAATGGAAGCGGTCGGGCGCTTGACCGGCGGCATTGCCCATGATTTCAACAATATGCTGGCGGTGGTGCTCGGCAATCTCGACCTGTTGCAGCGCCGTTTCCCCGAGGCCGACGCCAAGCTCCTGCGCTTTGTCTCAAGCTCGCAGGAGGCGGCCAAGCGCGCCGCCGGCCTGACCCATCGCCTGCTGGCCTTTTCACGGCGCCAGCCGCTCGATCCCAAGCCGACCGACGTCGCCAAGGTCGTTCAGGACATGTCCGAGCTGATCGGCCGTACGCTGGGCGAGACCATCAGCATCGAGACGGTGCGTGGCGCCGGCCTTTGGCGCGCCCACGTCGATGCCGGCCAGCTCGAAACGGCCCTGGTCAACCTGGCCGTCAATGCGCGCGACGCCATGCCCGACGGCGGCAAGCTGACGCTGGAGACGGCCAATGCCTATCTCGACCGCGGCTACGCCACCGGCCAGGACGAGGTGACGCCCGGCCAATATATCCAGGTTGCCGTCACCGATACCGGCTCCGGCATGGCGCCAGACGTGCTTGCCCAGGTGTTCGAGCCCTTTTTCACCACCAAGCCGGTCGGGCTGGGCACCGGTCTTGGCCTGTCGCAGGTCCACGGCTTCATCAAGCAGTCGGGGGGACACGTCGCCATCTATTCGGAAGTCGGCCACGGCACGACGATCAAGCTCTACCTGCCGCGCGCAACGAACGATGGCGAGGCCGCGGCCGCCGAGCCCGCCCGTCGCGCGTCCAGCGGTCGTCGCGACCTGTCTGTGCTGGTGGTCGACGACGAGACGGGGGTGCGCGACTTTGCCGCCGATGCCCTGGTCGAACTCGGCTACGATGTCGTCTCGGCCTCGGACGCCGTAGAGGCCTTGCGCCTGGTGTCGGGCGGCGCGCGCCTCGACATTCTGCTGACCGACGTGGTCATGCCGGGGCGCAGTGGCCGGCAATTGGCCGACGACGTGGCCAAGGTCAAGCCCGAGGTGCGGGTGCTGTACATGACCGGCTACACGCAGAATGCCATCGTGCACAACGGGGTGCTCGATACGGGGACACACCTGATCAGCAAGCCGTTCACCGTGCATCAGCTGGAGCTGGAACTCGAAGCCCTGATGGCGGGGTGACCGCTCTTTACAAACCCTGTCGAAGCTCGCAAGATCGCGTATGACCGGACTTTTTCCGCCGACCACGCCCTATGAAACCGGCCACCTGACGGTGTCCGCCTCACCCCTGCACCGCATCTACTACGAGCTCTACGGCAACCCCGAAGGCGAACCCATGCTGTTCGTCCATGGCGGACCGGGCGCGGCGGCCGGACCGGCGATCGCGCGCTTCTTCGACCCTGAGCGCTTTCGCCTGATCAACTTCCATCAGCGCGGCTGCGGGCGCAGTGAGCCTTTCCTGTCGGTCGAGGCGAATACGACGCCAGACCTCATCGAAGATATCGGCAAACTTCGTGACCACCTTGGTGTCGCCGGCCCGATGCACGTCTTCGGGGGGTCGTGGGGCAGTTTCCTGTCGTTGATGTATGCCCTGTCGCATCCTGAGGCGGTGGCGTCGCTAACCCTGCGCGGCATCTTCCTCGGCCGGGCGATCGACATTTTCGTTTCCTATCAGCGCGATGCCCAGGCCGTGCGCGGCGACTATCGCGGTGGCGGCCAGTTCTTCCCCGAGGCGTGGGAGGCTTTTACCGGCTTTATCCCGCAGGCGGAGCGTGGCGACCTGTTCACCGCCTATCATGATCGCATTCAAAAGCCCGGGCCCGAGCAATTGCCGGCGGCACGCGCCTGGTACGCTTGGGAAGACGCCATTCTGCGGCTGCGGCCACCGACGCCGGAGCAGGTAGCGGCCATCCCGGCGGCGGAGGAAGACGTCCTGGCCGAGGCCATCATGGAGACCCACTATTTTCGCCACAATTGCTTTCTCGGCGATTTCGGCGGCGACGGTTATATTCTCGACGTCGGATCGATCGCGCATATTCCGGTGACGGTGGTGCAGGGGCGCTATGACCAGTGTACGCCGCGCTACATGGCCGATGAGCTGGTGGCGGCGTTGGATGCGGCCAAGGCGAAGATCGGGGCGAAGCCGGTGGATTATGTGCTAACGGTGGCCGGCCATCTGGCGTTCGACGAGGAAAACCCGGACGCGCTGGCGGAAGCGGTCAGTAAGCTGGCGCGAATACCTCCGAACGCTTAGCGTTCGGCAAGCGCGACTGCGCGCCCGAGCTAATGCGAGGAGCCCGCGCGGCGCTTGAGCGCACAAAAATGTTTAAAATCGCAAGAACAAGTTCTTGAACCACATCGGCCCGGCACGGGTGCCTTCGCGCCAGTCGGTATGGTCGTCCGTCGCCGCATCGGGACGATAGCCCCATGGGTTGAAGGTCTTGACCTTGCCGGCCTTGAAGGCGGCGGTGTTACGCGTCACCAGCGTCAGGCCGTGGACCTGAGCCGTCGCCGCCATCAGGGCGTCGCGCGTGTCGGTCATCGACACCTGCGCTCGGCGTTTCACCACGGCGCCGTCGATGGCCAAGACCCGGCCCTCGAAGGCGCGTGGCACGTGGCTGTCGAGCCATGTGCGCAGGCCCTCGGTGGCCTGCTTGTCGCGCCGCTCGGCCTGGGCCACGCCGGCCTCCAGTTCCAGCAGGCTAAGCGCCGAGATGAACAGGTTCTGTTGCGCCACGCCGGCCGCCCAGCCGATCAGGCCGGGATCGGTCTGGCCCGACTTGGCCTTGCGCAATTCGGCGACGATTCCGGTGTCCAGCAGGAACATTAGAACCCCTCCTTGCGGTCCCAGCCGCCGCCCGAGCGGGCGGCATCCAGGTCGATCTCGACCGTGTCGGGCATGGCGAGAAGGTCGATGATGGTCTCGCTCTCGCCGCTCATCTGGCGGAAGGTTTCGAAGCTCACCAACACGTGAGTCGGCTTGCCGCGATCGGTGATGAATACGGGCTCCGAGCGTGCGGCGCGCTTGGCGGCGCCGACATCCTGGTTGAACTCGCGACTGCTAAAAGCGCGCATTTTGAACCTACATTGCTACAAAAACGGCAATCTATATGTAGAAACATTACTACCTTGTGCTGCTTTGGCAACAGGTTTTTGGTGAACGCCAAAAGGGCATGAGTCTCCCTTTGACGGGGCTGTCAATTCCATGATGACAATCGCCGCAAGCCACCAAACGGGGCGATAAACAACAAAATATCCGGGAGGGGTCTGTAACCTCATGACGTCCGACATTCTGTCCAGCGCGCTAAGCACCGCCACCAATCTTTTGTCGCCGCACGGCCCGGCGGTCGCCGCGGCCGCCGCCAAGGCGACGTATGCGCCCGGCGATTTTTCCGTTCACTTCTTCCTGCAACTGGCCGTCATCCTGCTGGCCTGCCGCGTCGTCGGCTGGCTGGGCAAGACACTCCTGGCCCAGCCCCAGGTCGTCGGCGAAATGATCGCCGGCGTCGTGCTTGGACCCTCGCTGCTCGGTCTGTTCTTCCCGGACGCGGGCGCCGCCCTGTTCCCGGCGCCCACCAAGAATATCCTCTATGTCGGCGCGCAGTTCGGTGTCGGCCTCTACATGTTCATGGTCGGCACCAGCTTCCAGGCCGGCCATTTCAAGTCGAAGGCCAAAAGCGCCTTTGCCGTGTCGCTGTCGGGTATTGTCGCGCCGTTCCTGATCGCTGTGGCGATCACGCCCTTCCTGCTAAACGTGCCCGGCCTTTTCGCCAAAGGCATTTCCCAAGCCAACGCCACTCTGTTCCTGGGCGCCTGTATCGCCCTGACCGCTTTCCCGATGCTGGCGCGGATCATCAAGGAAACGGGCCTGTCCAACTCGTCGCTGGGCACCCTGTCCCTGACCGCCGGCGCCTTTGATGACGCAGCCTCGTGGTGCGTGCTGGCGATCGTTTTGGCGACCTTCGGCGCCGGTCCGGGCGTCGCTGTCCTGGCCATCGGCGGCGGCCTGTTGTTCGCCCTGCTGGTTATCTTCGTCGTCCGCCCGCTGCTCAAGCCGCTGGGCCGCATGGTCGAGGCCAGGGGCGAGATGAGCCTGTCGATGCTCGCCGTCGTCCTGATGCTGTTCTGCCTGTCGGCCTTTGTCATGGACGCCGTCGGCATCCACGCCATCTTCGGCGGCTTCATCCTGGGCACCGCCATGCCGCGCGGCAAGTTCGTCGACGAGCTGAAGAAGAAGGTCGAGCCGATGGCCGTTGTGCTGCTGCTGCCGATGTTCTTCACCTATTCGGGGCTGAACACCCGCATGGACATGGTCAACTCGCCGATGCTGCTGCTGATCGCCGGCGGTATCCTGCTGGCCTCGATCGCCGCCAAGGGCCTGGCTTGCTATGCGGCCGCCCGCCTGAGCGGCGAAGACAACCGCACGGCGCTGGGCATCGGCGCCCTGATGAACTCGCGCGGCCTGATGGAGCTGATCATCATCAATATCGGCCTGCAGAAGGGTATTATCGGGCCGACCCTGTTCTCGATGCTAGTCTTGATGGCCATCGTCACCACGGTCATGGCTTCGCCCCTGTTCGAAGCCGTCTATGGCCGTAAGGCCCGCGCCAGCGGCGAGCTGGCCGCCATGGGCGAAGTGCCGGCCGAATAGGCTTCGCGTCTTTTGTATGGACTTTCTCCCAAGGTCCTGACCCTGGCCGGTGGCGGCCTCACCTCCGCCGCCGGCCCTTTCTTTTTCCAAAATCCCGCTAAGGAACATATCCATGCTGCGTTTTACCGCGCCGGCCGTCGCCGCCCTGTGCCTCGTCGCGTCCTCCGCCCATGCCCAAGCCCAATCGCCCGCTTTCGGTCCCATTACCTTTTCAGGTCAGGCCAGTGTATCCACTGACGGCATGGTCCGCGGCATCTCCGAGACCAACAGCCACCCGCAAGGCATCCTGACGATGCAGGTGGCCGACGGGCCGCTCTATGCCGGCGGCTTGATCAAGGATATTGCCACGCCCGACGGTTCCGATCACCAGAACGACCTGTTCGTCGGGGCCAAGGGACCGTTGGCCGGCTTCAATTGGAACGCCGCGGCCTGGTTCCGCGACAATGCCGGCGCCACGCCCGGGGTCCAGCAGCACTTTATCGAATACCAGGGCGATGTCAGCCGCACCTTCGGCATGACGACGGCGAAGATCATGGTGCTCTATTCGCCGGATTTCTACGCCAAGACCAGGGAATCGACCTGGACCGAGGCGACCTTGGCGCAAAAGCTGACGCCGCAATGGAGCGTGTCGGCGGGATACGGTCACCGCTCGACGACGCCCGACAAGGACTATGACGGCTGGAATTTCGGCACGACCTATAACGTCTTGCCCAAGATGGCGCTCGATGTCCGCTTTTTCACCACCAATGCCCAGCGCTACGGCACCAACTACCGGCCGCGGCTAAGGTTCATGCTCACGCAGGGGTTTTAAGGGAATCCCGAAAGCCGCCCTCATAGATCTGCTGCAGCAAGACCCGGTGCGACGGCAGGTCCAGCGTGGCGCGTTCGCCGAAATTGCGGATGCGGGCGAAGATCTTGTCGGCCTGTTCGACATTGGGATAGTGGTCGCGCACGTTGCTGAGATCGGTGCGGAAACCCATGCCGTACAGGATGTACTGGTAGTTGAAGAAGGCGAACGACTCCAGGTCCAGGATAAAGTCGTAGCGGCCGGGCGGGCGGAACTTCCATTGCTCCAACAGGTCGCGCAGGCGTTCCGGGATCGTCGCCGCCTTGGTATTGTCGCGCCAGAAGGGCTCGGTCCTCTGGCTCAGGCAATAGTGCAGTTTCAGGAAGTTGGTGATGTTGTCGAAGCGCTGGGCGATCAGGTCGTTGAAGCGCGCGGCCGGGGCGTCGACCGGCCCGTTGTGCGGGAACAGTTCGGCGATCATGCTGACGGCGACCTCGATCAGCACCACGCCGGTCGATTCCAGCGGTTCGAGGAAGCCGGCCGACAGGCCGACGGCGACGCAGTTCTTGACCCATTGCTGGCGGCGATAGCCCGGCTCGAACGGGATCAGGCGCGTCTTCAAGTCGGCCTTGCCGACATAGCGGCGCAGCAGGCCCTCGGCCTCGTCGTCGCTGCAATAGTCGCTGGAATAGACGTAGCCGATACCGCGAGCGCCGTTCAGGCCGATATCCCAGGTCCAGCCGGCCGGATGGGCGGTGGCGACCGTATAGCTTTCGATCGGCGCGTCGGGCTTGTCGTAAGGGACCTTGCAGGCGACGGCGCGGTCGGTGAACAGGATATGGCGCACCGATTTGAAGGGCGCGTTCAGTGCGCGGCCGATCAGTTCGGCGCGAAAGCCGGTGCAGTCGATGTACAGGTCGGCATGAAGTTCGCCTTGCCCATCGGTGACGATGTGGTCGATGGCGCCGTTTACGTCCAGTTCGACGTGGCGCAGATTGCCTTGCATGTGGCGCACGCCCAAGGCCTTGGCGCGTTCGGCCAGGACCTCGGCCAGGCGCGTCGCGTCGAAATGGTAGGCGTAGTTGAGGGGGCCGGCAAAGTCGCCCTCGTGCGGCCGCTTGGGCGCGCGCTGGGCTTCGGCGACGCGCTTTTGGAAGGTCATGGCCTGGGCGAAGGGCAGGCGGGCCTCTTCGTCCTGCAGCAGCCAGTAGGGCACGAGCCCGGCGCCTTCGGTATAGAAGGGCGCCTCGAAGGGATGGAAATAGGTTTCGTGGCTGCCGTTTTGCGGGGTCTTGACCCAGTCGTTGAAGCGGATGCCCTGTTTAAACGTGGCGGTCGTCTGGCGCATGAACTGCGCCTCGTCGATGCCCAGGAACTTCAGGGTGTTGCGGATGGTCGGAAAGGTGCCTTCGCCGACGCCGACGATGCCGATGTCCGGGCTTTCGACCAGGGCGATGTCGATATGGCTGTGCTCTTGGATCTCGAGATAGCGCGCCAGGTAGGCGGCCGACAGCCACCCGGCCGTGCCGCCACCGACGATCAATATGGTGCGTTTGGGACTCATGTCCTCTTGTATCACCTTAGGCGTTCAAATGGATATCCTTTTGCTGCGTTTCCGCGCGGCCGTCGCGCACCTTCAGTCGCGAGAAGATGAAGGTCGAGATGACGGTGAAGCCGCCCAGGATGACAAAGGATTCGTGCAGGCCGTGCAGCATGGGTGCGCGGCTCTGGACGCTGGCCGCCGGCAGGAAGAAGACGGTCATCAGGCCGGCGGCGGCGACGCCGAACGAGACCGACAGCTGTTGCAGGGTCGAGGCGATGGTCGAGGCGCCCGACGCCTTGTTGGGCGGGACGTCGGCATAAACGAGCGTGTTCATGCTGGTATATTGCAGCGAGGTCAGGGCGCCGTAGGCCAGGGCCTGGATGACGATCAGCCACATCGGCGTGCCCGCGCCGATGGTGGCGAACAAAACGACCAGCAGGCCGACGCTCAGCGTATTGATGATCAGGATGGTGCGGTAACCGACCATGGCCAGGATGCGCGGCAGGAAGAACTTGGTGCTCAGCGAGCCGATGGCCTGGGGCATGATCAAGAGGCCCGACTGTACAGGCGTCAAGCCGAGGCCGACCTGGTACAGCAGGGGCAACAGGAACGGCACGCCGCCGACGCCGAGGCGGGTAACGAAGGAGCCCATGGCGGCGATGGCGAAGGTGCGGATCTTGAACAGGTTGAGATTGAGCAGGGGGAATTTGACGCGCAGCGCATGCGCCCCATAGCCGAAGATCAACACGGCCGACAGGGCCAGCAGGCCGAGGATCTCGATCGGCCGCAGCAGGTGCTCACCGAAGATTTCCAGCACGTAGGACAAGAGCGCAATGCCCGAGCCGAACAGGATCAGGCCGATGATATCGAGCGGTTTCTTGGTCTTTTCGCGATAGTCCGGCAGGTTGAGATAGACCATGACCAGGCCGATCAGGCCGATCGGGATGTTCAGGAAAAAGATCACGCGCCAATGCAGGTAGTCGACGATCAGGCCGCCGGCCAAGGGGCCGAGCATCGGCGCGACCAGGCTGGGGATCGAGACGAAGCTCATCGCCTTGACCAGTTCGGACTTGGGGAAGGTGCGCACGAGCGTCAACCGGCCCACGGGCACCATCATGGCGCCGCCGAAGCCTTGCAGCACGCGAAACAGCACCAGGAGATGGATATTGCTGGTTAGGCCGCACAGTAGCGAGCCCAGGGTAAAGATGCCGATAGCCGAGGCGAAGACGCGCCGGGTGCCGAAGCGATCGGCCATCCAGCCGGAGATCGGGATAAAGACGGCGAGCGACAGAGTGTAACTCGACAGCACCGACTTCATGCTGAGCGGGGTGACGCTGAGCGCCTTGGCGATCGACGGCACGGCCGTGTTGAGGATGGTGGTGTCGAGCGACTCCATGAAGAAGGCGACCGCAATCAGCCACGGCAGCATCGCCATGTTGGCCATGGGGGCGGCGGTGGCCACGACCTTGGCGCCGTCGGGCGTCTTGGCGACCGGCGCTGGCGCGTTGGTCTTTACGGACTTCGGGGTATCGGTCGGGGTAGGGCTGTCGGGGGGCACGGCGGAACTCCTTACCTCTCCTTCGACCCGTCACGGTAAAGAATCAAGGGGTTCGGGAATTGGGCTGCTTCTCTTTTACGATTGTTGCGCGGGTTAAGCCCTGAATTTCCGAACGCCCTTGCGTTCGGCAAGGCCGACTGGCAGCCGCGCACGTTTGCGCGTAAGGTTGCGCGGCGCTTGAGCGCCAAAAGAATGAATTTCCGAACGCCTTTGCGTTCGGCAAGGCCGACCGGCCGCCGCGCACGTTTGCGCGTAAGCCTGCGCGGCGCTTGAGCGCCAAAAG